>Ga0182024_10005377_pt1 | contig 28760 bp, 22 predicted proteins | sample P32metaG_FD_120480 | JGI IMG/M metagenome (GOLD analysis project Ga0182024, IMG submission 120480) | Permafrost microbial communities from Stordalen Mire, Sweden - P3-2 metaG (Illumina Assembly) | ecosystem: Environmental > Terrestrial > Soil > Wetlands > Permafrost | place: Sweden: Stordalen...
GACCGCATCCTGGACGAAGCGGCGCGGCTGGAGGTCGACATCGTCGGCCTCTCGGGCCTGATCACCCCCTCCCTCGATGAGATGGTCTTCGTCGCCGGCGAGATGGAGCGGCGCGGCTTTTCCGTTCCCCTCCTCATCGGCGGCGCCACCACCAGCCGCACCCACACCGCGGTGAAGGTCGAACCGGCCTATGCGCGGGGATCGACCACCTATGTGCTGGACGCCAGCCGCGCCGTGGGCGTGGTTTCCTCCCTGCTCTCGGCCACGGACCGGCCCAAGGTGGAAGCGGCCACCCGCGAAGAGTACGTGCGCATCCGCGAACAGTTCGAGCGCGCCCAGAAGGCCAAGATCCGCACCCCCCTGGCGGCGGCGCGGGCCAACCGCTTCGCCATCGACTGGCGGGCCTACGAGGCGCCGGCGCCCTCTTTCATCGGCACACGGACGTTCTCGCCCTTCGACCTGGGCGATCTCGCCCGCTACATCGACTGGTCGCCGTTCTTCGCCGCCTGGGAGCTGGTCGGGCGCTTTCCGGACATCCTCAAGGACGACGTGGTCGGCCAGGTGGCGCGCGACCTCTACCGCGACGCCAAGGCGATGCTGGAGAAGATCCTTTCCGAGCGCTGGTACGAGGCGCGCGGGGTGGTGGGCCTGTGGCCGGCCAACGCCGAAGGCGACGATATCGTGCTGTGGACGGACGAAACGAGGGGCAAGGAGCGGGCGCGCTTCCACACCCTTCGCCAGCAGATGGCCAAAAGCGAGGGCCGGGCGAATCTGGCCCTAGCCGATTTCGTCGCGCCCGTAGGGGCCGACTGGATCGGCGGCTTCGCGGTCACCGCCGGCCACGGCGAGGGGGCGGTCGCGGCCAGGTACAAGGCGGCCGGCGACGACTATTCGGCCATCATCGCCGCGGCCCTGGCCGACCGCCTGGCCGAAGCCTTCGCCGAAGCCCTGCATCACAAGGTCCGCAAGGAACTTTGGGGCTATGCGCCGAGCGAAGGCTTCGATCTCGAAGCGCTCCTCGCCGAGCGCTACCAGGGGATCCGCCCCGCCGCCGGCTACCCTGCCCAGCCCGACCACAGCGAAAAGAAGACCCTGTTCGAGCTACTGGACGCGACCGCCGCCACGGGGATCGCCCTCACTGAAAGCTACGCCATGACCCCGCCGGCCTCGGTGTCGGGCCTCTACTTCGCCCACCCGGAGGCGCACTATTTCGGGGTCGGCAAGATCGAGCGCGACCAGGTCGAGGACTACGCCCGCCGCAAGGCCTGGGACGTCAAGACCGCCGAACGCTGGCTCTCGCCCATCCTCAACTACCAGCCGGGCCGGCGATCATGAGGGCGAAGATTCGGCGCTCGGCGCCATTGCCGGCCACGCAGCCGTGCGCGCCGTCGATGTCCTCGAGATGCACCCGCTTTCCTTTTCGCGACAACGTCAGCTCAGGTCCGGACTTCCGCTCAACTCATGGCGGACTGCGACACTCAGGAACCAACGGACCCCATAGCGGTTTCCTGATAAGGCGAGGCGCGCCGGCAATTTTTCCGCGAGCGCCGATTGGTCACGCTGAACGATGGAACGAGGCCCAGATCGGCGAACCACCGGACGCGTCGGGGGGCGCCGTCACCGGCGCGGCGTAAAGCTGGGCCGCACCCTTCGGACGCATGGCGAACGGCGATGACTGAGCGCTTCAAGGTCGGCCACCGGGTCAGTTGGAACTCCGAGGCCGGGCGCGTCAACGGTACGATCATCCGGGTTCATGTGAAGGACGTCGACTACAAGGGCTATAAGCATCGTGCGAGCCCGGACTCGCCGCAATACGAAATCAAGAGCAGCAAGACCGATCACATCGCCATGCACAAGGGCGCGGCGCTCACCCGGCTGGGCGACCGATAGAGTCCCGACGGGACGGGCGCGCGGATCGGCCGAAAAGCGAGCAGCCGATGACGAAGACCTCCCCTGAGCCCATGTCGCCCGATCCTCTGGAAGCGACCCTCAGCGGCGCGGACGATCGTCTCCTCTTGAGCCACTGGTTGCCGCCCAAGGAGGGAATAGCGCCACGGGTGCGCATCGGCCGGCGTTGGATCAGCTTGCTGTGGGCGATACCGATCGGCGCGGCGGCCCTCGTCGTCCTGATCGCCGTCGCGCAGAGCCTTCGCGAGCTTCCCGGCGTGAAGGCGTTCATCGAGCACCACCCGGGCATCGCCCAGGCCGCCCCGTCGGTCGATTCCGGCTTCCCCATGTGGCTGCAGGTTCTGCATTTCCTCAACATGTTTTTCATGCTGTTCATCATCCGAGCTGGCGTGCAGATTCTTGCCGATCACCCAAGGCTCTACTGGAGGCGGGACTGCACGCCGGGGACCGATTGGTTCCGTTTCCAGGTTCCGGTCCCGAAGGGGCGGATTTGGACGTCCAAGGACGATTCCGTCACCCTCCCGACATGGTTGGGCATTCCCGGCATCCGCCACAGCATCGGGCTCGCCAGGTGGTGGCATTTTTCGGTCGACCTGCTCTGGGTGGCCAACGGCGTCGCCTTCTACGTGCTGTTGTTCGCCACCGATCAGTGGCGGCGGCTCGTGCCCATCACATGGGAGGTGTTTCCGGCCGCGCTCTCCACGGCGATGCAGTACGCATCGCTGAACTTCCCCGGCGACCACAGCTGGACCCGCTACAACGGCCTGCAGCAGCTCAGTTATTTCATCACCGTGTTCATCGCCGCGCCGGTGTCGATCGTCACGGGTCTGATGCAGAGCCCGGCGATCTCGAACCGGTCGGGCTGGTTCGGACGGTTGCTCAACCGCCAGGCGATGAGATCGGTTCACTTCATCTCATTTTGCTGGTTCGTGTTCTTCATTCTGGCGCACGGGATCATGGTGTTCGTCACCGGCTTACGGGAAAACACCAATCACATGTTCGCCGGCGTCGATAACGCCTCATGGGCGGGCCTTCCTCTATTCCTGCTGGCCATGGCTGTCATGATGACGGCGTGGCTCCTCGCCTCGCCGCTCACCATCGGGCACGCCCGGCTGGTGCAGCGCACCGGAAGGATCATGGTCGGCTGGTTCAAGGGGTTGGCCGAGTGGTGGGACCCTGACTCGCAGCTTGCCGACAAGGATATATCGCCCTTTTTTTGGCCGAACGGCACGATGCCGGACTCGGAGGCGTTCGACGGCCTGGCGGCGAGCGCGTTCGCCGACTACCGGCTTCGAGTCAGCGGCCTGGTCGAGTCGCCGCGGGAATTCTCGCTGGCCGAGTTGAAGGCCCTCCCGAAGCAGGAACAGATCACCACTCATTTCTGCATCCAGGGCTGGTCCGGCGTCGCCAAATGGGGTGGGACCCCGATGCGACATATCCTGGACCTGGTGCGGCCGACGCCGGAGGCGCGCTACGCTGTCTTCTACTCTCTCGCCGACGGCGCGGACGGCGGCCGTTACTATGATGTCCATGAACTGCGGAATATGAGCCACCGGCTCACCATTCTCGCCTACGAGATGAACGGCGCTCCTCTCAGCGTCCTTCACGGCGCGCCACTCAGACTGCGCTGCGAGAACGAGCTGGGATTCAAGATGGTCAAATGGATCGCGGCGATAGAGTTCGTGCACGACTTCGCCCACCTCGGCGCGGGGCAGGGGGGCTACAACGAGGACCACGAGTTTTACGGCTACCGGATGCCGATTTGAGCGAAAACCGCTTGGACCGCGGGCGGTGCGCATGGGGGGCTGTGGCGGGAGCGCGATGGATACGGAGAAGACCCGCATGGCGGCGCAGGTCGCGGACCACGTCCATCGGTTCTTCACCATCGGTCATTCCGTCCGGTCGGTCGACGAAGTCGCCGATCTGCTGAAGGACGCCGGCGCCGACATGGTGGTGGACGTCCGTTCGATGCCACGGTCTCGCGCCAATCCGCAGTTCAATATCGAGCAGCTTACAGGCGCCCTGGGCGAGCGGCAGATCGCCTATCGCCACATCGCCGCCCTGGGCGGGTTGCGCGGGCGCCAGGGCGCGGCGGGCGCCTCGCCAAACACCTTCTGGCGGAACAAGAGCTTCCGAAACTACGCCGACTACGCCATGACGCCTGCCTTCGAGGCGGGGCTCGCCGAACTACGGGGCCTGGGGGTCCGGCGGACGTGCGCCGTGATGTGCGCCGAGGTTCTCTGGTGGCGATGCCACCGGCGGATCATCGCGGACTATCTGCTCGCCGGCGGCGCGACGGTCTTCCACATACTGGGTCCAGGAAGCATCGAGCCGGCTTCTCCGACACCCGGCGTCGAAGAGGTCGCCGAGGGCTTGATATATCGCGCTCGGGAGGGCGTGGGATCATGAGGAGGCGGGGAACCCCGCCGCCCGCGGAGCGTCTAGTCAGACATAGCAGTCTGGCCAGCGCTTGTTGGCGTAGGCTCGCGGCGAACGGAGGATGCCATGGCGCAACAACCCGAGAAACCCCGCGGCCCCGACCTCACCCTAGGCGTCTCGGCCAGCGACATCGCCGACGGCGCCATGCTCGTTGGCCACGTGGGCGAGGAAGAAGTGCTGGTGGCCCGCGTCGATGGCCAACTGCTGGCCATCGGCGCCAAGTGCAGCCACTACCAGGGACCGCTCGGCGAAGGGCTGCTGGTGGGGCAATCGGTGCGGTGTCCGTGGCACCATGCCCGCTTCTGCCTTCGCACGGGCGAGGCGCTCGGCGCGCCGGCCATCGATCCGGTGGGCGCCTGGATCGTCGAGGTGCGCGAGGGCAAGGTCTTCGTTGAGAGAAAGCGCGAGGCGCCAAAGGCCGGTTCAGGCGCTCCAGCCAGCAAGGCGCCCCGGCGGGTGCTCATCGCCGGGGGCGGAGCCGCCGGGTTCGCGGCGGCGGAAATGCTGCGGCGCCGGGGGTTCGACGGCGGAATCACCCTGGTCAGCGCCGACGCCGACCCCCCCTACGACCGGCCCAACTGCTCCAAGGACTATCTGGCCGGCGAGGCCAGGCCCGAGTGGGTGCCGCTGCGGGAAAACGGCTGGTACCAGGACAACGACATCGATCTGAAGCTGAAAGCCGAGGTCACCGCGCTCGACCTTGGCCAGCGCACAGCGGCGCTGAAGGATGGCGGGACCCTGGCCTTCGACGCCCTGATCCTGGCCCTGGGCGCTGAGCCGAACCGGCCGCCCATTGCCGGCTTCGATCAACCCAACGTCTTTGTCCTGCGGACGCTCAAGGATGCCGACGCGATCGTCGAGGCCGCCGCTCGAGCCGGCCGCGTGGTCGTTGTGGGCGCGAGCTTCATCGGCCTCGAAGTCGCCGCTTCTTTGAGACATCGCGGACTCGAGGTGCACGTCGTCGCGCCGGAGGAGATTCCGCTCGGCAAGGTCATGGGCGAGGCGGTGGGGCGATGGATCCGCGCCCTTCACCAAGAGAACGGGGTGGTCTTTCATCTCGGCCGCACGGTGACCGGCTACCGGCAGGGGCAGGTGACCTTGGACGACGGCCAGGCGCTCGGCGCGGATTTCGTGATCGCCGGAACGGGGGTCAAACCGCGCACCGAGCTGGCCCAGCGGGCGGGATTGGCGGTCGACGACGGCGTCATCGTCGACCGCTTCCTGCGCACCCAGGCTAAGAACGTCTACGCCGTCGGCGACATCGCGCGGTTTCCGGAGTTCCATTCTGGCCAGGCGATCCGGGTCGAGCACTGGGTCCATGCGCAGCGCCAGGGCCAGCACGCCGCTCTGGCGCTCCTGGGCGACGATCGGCCCTATCGCGACACGCCGTTCTTCTGGAGCGCCCACTACGAGACCACCATTCGCTATGTCGGACACGCCCGGGACTTCGATTCGCCAACGATCGAAGGCTCCCTCGAAAACAAGGACGCCGCGATCCGCTATCGACGCGGCGGCCGCACCCTCGCCGTGGCGACCATCGGCCGGGACATCGAGGCCTTGAAGGCGGGACTGGATCTTGAACGAGAACCGGCCGGCTGAGGCGGATGCGCCGCTCCCCGACCGGTCGCTCGGCGACGCGTCGGATGAGGCTTGACTCTCCAGATCGCCGCGATAGTTGTTCCGCGAACAAAGGGAGAACTGCCATGGCCGACGAACTGGTCTTCTACACCAATCCCATGTCGCGCGGGCGCATCGTGCGCTGGATGCTGGAGGAGGTGGGCGAGCCCTATCGCACCGAGCTCCTCGACTACGACACCACCTTGAAGGCGCCGGCCTATCTGGCCATCAATCGCATGGGCAAGGTGCCGGCCATCCGCCACGGCGAGACCGTGGTCACCGAGGGCGCGGCGATCTGCGCCTATCTGGCCGACGCCTTTCCGGCCGCCGGCCTCGCCCCTCCCATCGGCGACCACGCGCGCGGCCCCTACTACCGCTGGCTGTTCTTCGCCGCCGGACCGGTGGAGGCGGCGGTCACCAACAAGTCCATGGGGTTCGAAGTGCCGGCCGGCCGCGAGCGGATGGCCGGCTATGGGACCTTCGCCGCGGTGATGGACGCGCTCGAAGGCGCGGTGTCGGGGAGCGAGTATGTCGCGGGAGACCGCTTCACCGCCGCCGATGTCTATTTCGGCTCGCAGATCGGCTGGGGCATGCAGTTCGGCTCCATGGAAAAGCGTCCGGCCTTCGAGCGTTACTGGGAGCGGATCAGCAACCGCCCCGCCGCCGTCCGCGCCCGCGAGATCGACGATGCGCTAATGCCGAAGCCCTGAGCGCCACCGGATTACTCCCGCCTCACCAGCCGGTCGGTCAGCAGCGTTCCCCACCAGGCGGCGCGGAAGTCGGCCTTGATGGCGGCGGGATCGTAGGCCGGGCTCTCCACCCAGTCGATGAACGACAGCCCCGCCGGCTCGCCCTCGGCGAGGTAGCGCTCGAAGACATAGTCGAGCACGCCGGTGAGCCCGGCGCGGACGTGCAGATAGCGCGGCGAGAGTTCGCCGAGCGCTTCGCGGATGTTCCAGCTCTGGCGGAAATGCCGATAGAACACCGCCATGAGGCCCACCCGGTCGGCGCCGGATTTGCAGTGCATGAGGGCGGGATACGCCACGGTCTCGAAGAGGCGCCGCGCGCCTTGCACCTGCTCGCGGCTCGGCACGTCGCGCGAGGCGACGGTGAAGTCGATGAGGGTCAGGCCGTGCCTGGCGCACGCGGCCCGCTCCAGCGCATAGAAGCTGGCCCCGAAGCCGCCGCGCAGATTGATCACCGTCCTGATCCCGCGCGCCGCCCAGACCTTCAACTGGAACGGCCAGGGCTGGTTGGTGCGCACCAGTTCGTCCGACAGCCAGTGGGCGTTGGAGAACCCCAGCCGCAGATAGGCATGGTCGCGCCACAGATAGTCGATGACCGCGCGGCGCCGGCCGCCCCCGGTGGTCAGATCGAAGCTCGACGAAGGAACTTCAGTCACGCCGTGTAAAGAGCGCGTCGGCGGCGGCGCGGGTCGCCTGTTTCTTGTCGATCTGGGCGCGCGCCCTGCCGATCTCCGCCTCCAGGGCGGCGATACGTTCTTCGAGCTCGCCCACCCCGTAGAGGTCCAGATCCTCCCGCGCCGCGTCGATCAGGGCCTGCCCGCGCAGGGGCCGCACGTCCGCCGGTTCATCGGCCATGGAATGGCTCTCCCTTTGCCCACCGCCCGCCAAGGCGCTATCTGACCTGAGCGCCCCCCAATAGGCAAGAAACGGGAAACGCCGGCATGAGCGAAGCGACCATGACCGCGATCGCGGTGCAGGGCGGCAAGGGAGCGGCCGAAGCGCTCATCGCGACCCTACTTCCCCGCCCGGCCCCGCGAGCCGGCCAGATCCTGATCGCGGTCAAGGCGGCCGGGGTCAACCGGCCCGACATCCTGCAAAGGATGGGCTTTTATCCCCCGCCGCCCGGCGCGGCCTCGACGCTGGGCCTGGAGGTCGCCGGCGAGGTGGCGCGGGGGGCCGGACGCTGGAAGGTGGGCGACCGGGTCTGCGCGCTGTTGGGGGGCGGGGGATATGCCGAGTTCGCCGCCTGCGACGCCCGCCACGCTCTGCCCATCCCCGGCGGCCTGGACTTCGTTCAGGCGGCCGGACTGCCGGAGACCGTCTTCACCGTCTACGCCAATGTGTTCGAGGCGGGCGCCCTGAAGGCCGGCGAGACTTTCATGGTCCACGGCGCCACCTCCGGCATCGGGGTCGCCGCCATCCAGATGGCCAAGGCCGCCGGCGCACGGGTCATCGCCACCGCGCGCGGGGCGGACAAGGCCGCCCGAGCGAAGGCTCTGGGCGCCGATGTCGCGGTGGATACGACCGCCGAGGACTTCGAGACCGTCGCGGCCGCGCAAGGCGGCGCGGACGTAATCCTCGACATGGTCGCCGGATCTTATTTCGCGAAGAACCTCGAGGCGCTGAAAACCGGCGGCCGCCTCGTCCACATCGCTTCGCAAGGCGGCGCGGTGGTGGAACTCCCCATTATCAAGATCATGCAAAAGCGCCTCATCGTCACCGGCTCGACCCTGCGCCCGCGCGCCGACGACGAGAAAGCCCGCCTGGCCGGCGAGGTCGAGCGCGTGGTCTGGCCGTGGATCGCGGCCGGCCAGGTGAAGCCCATCATCGACCGCACCTTCCCCCTCGCCGACGCCGCCAAGGCTCACGCCTGGCTCGAGGGCGGGTCGCACGTCGGCAAGGTGGTGCTGACGGTTTAGGGAGCCGGATCGTCATGCTCTCCCTCCCCCCCGTGAACGGGTGAGGATCACTTGCTTGGCGCCACCCAAATCTCCCCGCCCAACCAGAAAATCTCCCCTTGCCTCGACTCGGAAAGCGGGGTTCTTGCGCGGCGGGCCACGCCCTCCCAACGGGGCGCAGTCCATCTGCAAGGATGGGAGATTAAGCACGTGACAACCGCCGACAAGCCGGCCATGCGGCCGGCGCGCCCCGAGTTTTCATCCGGACCGTGCGCCAAGCGTCCTGGATGGGCCCCCGAAAATTTGCGAGGTGCGGTGCTCGGCCGCTCTCATCGCTCCAAAGCCGGCAAGGCGCGCCTGAAAGCGGCCATCGATCAGACCCGGGCCGTGCTCCAGGTTCCCGACGCTTTCCTGGTCGGCGTTGTTCCAGGGTCCGACACCGGCGCCATGGAAATGGCCATGTGGTCCCTGCTGGGACCCAAACCCGTGCAGGTCCTGGCCTTCGAATCGTTCGGCAAGGACTGGGTGACCGACGTGGTCAAACAGCTGAAGCTCGAAGCCGAGGTGTTGGACGCGCCCTACGGCGCCCTGCCTGACCTTGGAAAGGTGCGTCCCGGCGCCGATCTGGTGTTCACCTGGAACGGCACCACCTCGGGTGTGCGGGTGCCGAACGGCGACTTTATCGCCAAGAACCGGACCGGGATCACCATCTGCGACGCCACCAGCGCCTGCTTCGCGCAAGGCCTCGACTGGGCCAAGCTCGATGCGACGACCTTCTCCTGGCAGAAGGCCCTGGGAGGCGAGGCGGCGCACGGCATGCTGATCCTCTCGCCACGCGCCGTGGAGCGGCTGGAGAGCCACGCGCCGGCCTGGCCCATGCCCAAGCTGTTTCGCCTGACCAAGGCCGACAAGGTCGATACCGAGATCTTCGAGGGCGCCACCATCAACACCCCCTCCATGCTGTGCGTGGAGGATTGGCTGGACACCCTGAAGTGGGCGTTGTCCATCGGCGGCCTGGATGAGCTGCGCCGCCGCGCGGACGCCAATTTCGCGGTGCTCGAGGCGTGGATCGAGCGGACGCCATGGATCGATTTCCTGGCCGCCGACCCGGCCGCCAGGTCCAACACCTCGGTGTGCCTGAAGATTGTCGATCCCAAGGTCGCCGCGCTAAGCGCCGACGCGCAGGCCGACTTCGCCAAACGCCTCGCCTCCCTCCTCGAGAAGGAAGGCGTGGCGCTGGATATCGGCGCGCACCGCAACGCCCCGGCCGGCCTTCGCATCTGGTGCGGAGCCACCGTCGATCCCGACGATCTTGAGGCCCTCGGCCCCTGGCTCGACTGGGCCTTTGCCAGCGTGGCCGAGGAGATGATCGCCGCGTGACGCTTAGCCACCCTCCCCTTCATGGGAGGGTGGCGCGAAGCGCCGGGTGGGGTTCTCCCCGCGCCCCACCCGTCTGCTCGCAAACGCTCGCATCCACCCTCCCCATGAAGGGGAGGGAGGAAAAACAAGAAGCCTTCACAAGGATCCCCCATGCCCCCCCGCGTCCTCATCGCCGATCAGCTTTCCCCAGCCGCCCTGGAAATCTTCCGACACCGCGGCGTGGCCGCGGACATCAAGACCGGCCTTTCCAAGGACGAGCTCATCGCCGTCATCGGCGACTACGACGGCCTGGCCGTCCGCTCGGCGACCAAGGCGAGCGCCGAGGTGATCGCCGCCGCTCGCCGCCTGAAGGTCATCGGCCGGGCCGGCATCGGCGTCGACAACGTGGACATTCCCGCCGCCACCGCCGCCGGCATCGTGGTCATGAACACGCCGTTCGGCAATTCGATCACCACCGCCGAGCACGCCATCGCCATGATGTTCGCCCTGGCCCGCCAGCTCCCCGCCGCCGACGCCTCCACCCAGGGCGGCAAGTGGGAGAAGAACCGCTTCATGGGCGTCGAACTTTACGCCAAGACCCTGGGCCTGATCGGGGCGGGCAATATCGGCTCAATCGTCGCCGACCGGGCCAATGGCCTCAAGATGAAGGTGATCGCCTACGACCCCTTCCTCTCGCCCGAGCGGGCGGTGGAGATCGGGGTGGAGAAGGTCGAGCTGGAGGATCTTCTGGCCCGCGCCGACATCATCACCCTGCACACCCCGCTCACCGACAAAACCCGCGACATCCTCTCCGCCGAGGCCCTGGCCAAGACCCGCCGCGGCGTGATGATCGTCAATTGCGCCCGAGGCGGCCTGGTCGACGAGGCCGCCTTGCGCGAGGGGCTGGACGAGGGGCGCATCGGCGGGGCGGCCTTCGATGTCTTCGTCGAGGAGCCGGCCATGCAGAACGTCCTCTTCGGCGCGCCCAACTTCATCGCCACCCCGCATCTGGGCGCCGCCACCGGCGAGGCCCAGGAGAACGTCGCCCTGCAGGTGGCCGAGCAGATGAGCGACTATTTGCTCACCGGCGCGGTGACCAATGCCCTCAACAGCCCCTCGATCACCGCCGACGAAGCGCCCAAGCTGCGCCCCTATGTGGCGCTGGCCGAGCGGCTGGGCGCCTTGGCCGGTCAGATGGTCGACGAGGGCCTGCGGGGCGTCGATATCGCCTTCGAGGGCGACGTGGCGTCCCTCAACGTGCGGCCCCTGGCCGCCGCCGCCCTGGCCGGGGTCCTGCGTCCCATGCTCGCCGAGATCAACATGGTCTCCGCCCCGGCGGTGGCCAAGGCGCGCGGCGTCACCGTCGCCGAATCGCGCCAGGAGACCTCGCCGACATACGAGAACCTGATCCGCGTCACCGTGATCACCGACCTCGGCCGGCGCGCCTTCGCCGGCACGGTGGTCGCCGGCGCGCCGCGCATCGTCGAGGTGAAGGGCATGGAGCTGGACGCCGCCTTCGCCCCGGCCATGCTCTACGTCAACAACCTCGACAAGCCCGGCTTCATCGGCGCCCTGGGCGTGCTCCTCGGCCAGGCGGGCGTCAACATCGCCACCTTCAACCTAGGGAGAGTCGCCGCCGGCGACGACGCCATCGCCCTGGTCGGGGTGGACCAGGCGCCGGACGAAGCCTTGATCGCCAGGATACGGGCCCTGCCGCACGTGAAGGAGGCGCGGGCGCTGCGGTTTTGAAGTGGGACTTCGGAACCAATGGGCCATGACGATCAAGTGGAGTGGGACGTGGAAATCGTGGACTATCACTAGATTAGGAGACGACATGATCCCCGTTCACCCCGGCCGCATCCTGAAGCGCGAATTGACGGCCCGCGGCCTATCGGCCAACCGCCTGGCCTTGGAGCTGAAGGTTCCCTCCGGCCGCATCACCGACATCCTGAACGGCAAGCGCGGGATATCTCCCGAGACGGCGTTGAGGCTCGGCCGCTTCCTGGGCGCCAGCGCCCGCTTCTGACTCAACCTGCAGAGCGCCTATGAACTGGCGCTCGCCGAGCAGACGATCGGACCGCGCGTCGCCGATGAAGTGAAACCGGCCGCCGTCGCGGCGGCGTAACGCCCGCCGCCCTCGACCGTTTCCGATGCCCGATCGCTCCCTCACCACCCGTCCACGAACCGCCGCCGTGGCGCATGGCGCGTTTTGCACGTCTTGAGGCCCTGGACGATCCAGTGGCGGGTGTCGGCGGGGTCGATGACGGCGTCGATCTCCAGCATGGCGGCCACGTTGATGGCTTTGCCGACGGCGTAGAGATTGCCCAGCAGCTTATCGAACAGGGCCTGCTTTTCGGCGGGGTCGCTCTGCGCATCCAGTTCGCGGCGGTAGCCCAGGCGCACCGCGCCCTCCAGGCCCATGCCGCCGAATTCGCCGGTGGGCCAGGCCGCGCAGAAGACCGGGGCCAGGGTCGAGCCGCCGGCCATGGCCTGGGCGCCGAGGCCATAGGCCTTGCGCAGCACCACGGCGAACATCGGCGTTCCCAGCCGCGCGGCGTTGACGAACAGGCGCGAGGTCTTGCGCACCGCCGCGGCCGCTTCGCTGGCCGGCCCCACCATGAAGCCCGGCGTGTCGATGAGCGAGACCACCGGCAGGTCGAAGGCGTCGCACAGTTGCAGAAGGCGGGACGCCTTGTCCGCCCCGTCGCAGTCCACCGCCCCGCCCAGATGGGTGGGGTCGTTGGCGATCAGGCCCATGGGAACGCCTTCGAGGCGGATGAAGCCGGTGATCAGGCCGGGCGCGAAGGCGCGGCGCAGCTCGAGGAAGGAGCCTTGGTCGGCCAGGGTGTCGATCACCGCGCGCACGTCGTAGACCCGCAGGCGATTTTCCGGCACGGCGCGGCGCAGGGCCCGCTGGTCGGGCGCGGTCCAATCGGCCAGCGGCCCCTGGAAGTAGGAAAGGGCCTGCTTGGCCAGGCGCGTGGCGTCCGCCTCGTCCGTGGCGAGGATATCGACCACCCCGTTGGCCGTCTGCACCGACATCGGGCCGATGTCCTCGGGCGCGAAGACGCCGAGGCCGCCGCCCTCGATCATCGCCGGCCCGCCCATGCCGATGTTGCAGCCCTCTGTGCAGATGAGGATTTCCGAGAGGCCGGCGAACGAGGCGTTGCCGGCGAAGCAGCGTCCCGAGACCACCGCGATCTTGGGGACCAGGCCGGCCAGCCTCGCGAACGCCTTGAAGCTGGGGGTGGCCAGGCCCGAGGCGCCGGCGCCGTCGGTGTCGCCCGGCCGCCCCCCGCCGCCCTCGGCGAACCACACCACGGGCAGTTCCTGATCGGCCACGATGTCCAGGAGGCGGTCGGTCTTGCGGTGGTTCATGTGGCCCTGGGTGCCGGCCAGAACGGTGAAGTCGTAGGCTAGCGCCGCGCATCGCGCCCGCTCCGGGGGAAAGAGGGCGCCGTTGACGCTTCCCACCCCGCAGATCAGGCCGTCGGCCGGGCTCATCTTCATCAGTTCGTCCACCGAGCGGCGGCGGCGCTGGGCGGCCAGGGCGAAGGCGCCGTACTCCAGGAAGGTGCCCGGATCGACGAGGTCGTCGATGTTCTCGCGGGCGGTGCGCTGAGCGCGGGCGCGGCGGCGCGCCACCGCCTCGGGGCGGGCCTCGTCGCGGGTGACGCGCCAGCGTTCGGCGACCTCGGCGAGGTCGGGGCGAATGTGGTCGAGGTCGACGGAGATCTCGCCCTCCTCCTCGGACTCCTCGACGCTCTGGGGGGTGATGAAGGCGATCGCCTGACCCTTGGCCAGCACCGCGCCCTTCACAGCCGTGATGCGCGCCACGCGGCCCCCCGCCGGGGCGACGACCACGTGCTCCATCTTCATCGCTTCGAGGATGGCGATCGTCTGCCCCGGCCGCACCAGATCGCCTTCACCGACCTCGATGGCGCCCACCGTGGCCTGCAGCGAGGCGGTCACCGCCACGGCGCCGGCGAGGATTTCCTCGGACACCGCCGCGGCTGGAGGCGCGGGCGCGGCGTCGTAGACGCGGATGGGAAGGGCGGCGGCCTTGTCGATCAGCTCGCCGGCGTGATCCTCTATGAACCGCGTGGTCGCCCGGCCGGCGAGGACGGCCGGCTCTTCGAGCAGGGCGCGCAGGACGCCGGCGTTGGTCTCCACGCCCTCGATGCGAAACTCGGCCAGGGCGCGGGCCGCGCGCCCGGCCGCCGCCTCCAGGGTGGACCCTCGGGCAATGAGCTTGGCCAGCAGGGAGTCGTAGCTGGGGCTCGTGGCGTAGCCGGCCCAGCCGTAGCCATCGACGCGCACGCCGGGACCCGACGGCGGCTCATAGGCGGTGAGGACACCGGCGCTCGGCGCCGCGCCGCCGTCCATCGCCAGGGTTTCCAGGTTGACCCGCGCCTGGACCGCGTAGCCCTGGGGCGGCGGCGTCGCTGTGAGGCCGAGTTCGGCCAGGCTCTCGCCGGCCGCCAGCCGGATTTGCGTCGCCACCAGATCCAGGCCCGTGACCTCCTCGGTGATGGTGTGCTCGACCTGCAGGCGGGCGTTGGCTTCCATGAAGGCGAATTCGCCGCTTTTGGCGTCCACCAGGAATTCGACGGTGCCCAGCGTGCGGTAGCGCACCGCCGCGGCCAGGGTGACGGCGGCGTCGAACAACCGCGCGCGCAGGTCGGCGGCAAGGTTCGGGGCCGGGGCGATCTCGACGATCTTCTGATGGCGGCGCTGCAGGGAGCAGTCGCGATCGCCCACCGCCAGGACGGCGCCCCGGTCTCCAGCTAGCTGCACCTCGATATGGCGGGCCTCATCGACGAGGCGTTCGGCGTAGAGGGCGCCCTCGCCGAAGGCGGCGCTGGCCTCGCGGGCGGCGGCGGCGAAAGCCGCTTCGATCTCGCCGGCCTCGCGCACCAGGCGCAGGCCCCTGCCGCCCCCGCCGGCCGCCGCCTTGATCATCATCGCCGCCCCCTTCGGCAGGCGGGCGAAGAAATCCTGGATCTGGGGCAAGGTGGCCGCGCCGTCCGTGCCGGCGATCACCGGCACGCCGCATTTCACCGCCAGGGCCCTCGCTTTCACCTTGTCGCCGAACGCTTCCAGAGCCTGCGGCGAGGGGCCGATGAAGGTGATCTTCGCCGCGGCGCAGGCGCGGGCGAAGGCGGCGTTTTCGGAAAGGAAACCATAGCCCGGGTGGATGGCGTCGCAGCCGGCCCCGCTGGCGGCGGCGATGATGGCCTCCATGTCCAGATAGGCCCGCGGGCCGGAGGCCGGGAGGGCGATGGCCTGGCCGGCGCATTTGACGTGCAGGGAGGCTGCGTCGTCGGCGGCGAAGACGACGGCGGCGTCGAGGTTCAGGTCCGCCGCCGCCCGGGCGATGCGGATGGCGATCTCGCCGCGGTTGGCGATCAGTAGGCGTTTGAAGGACATGCCCCACCATAACCCCCGCGCTTGACTCTCCAAGAGGCGAGACTAGAACAAAAGAAGAACAAAAGAGGTTCAGGGATCATGTCTCGTCAAGCGCGGTTGGATGAGGCGCTCGCCAAGATCGCCGCCATCGAGGCCGGCGCCGCGCCCGCCCGGGCGGTGCTCGCCTTCGGCGATCCCCGCATCGATGAGGTGCTGCCCGGCGGTGGCCTGCCGCTGGGGCGCTGGCATGAGGTGGTGGGAGAGGGGCTGGAGATTGAGACCGCGGCGGCGGCGGGCGCCTTCGTCGCCGCACTGGCCGCGCCCTTGGCCGCGCGAGGAACCGTGGTGTGGGTGATGCGGCGGGACGATCTCCATGCGCCCGGCCTCGCCAGCCTCGGCTTTCCGGTCCAGCGGCTGATCCAGGTCAAGGCGCGCGATGAGGGTGAGGCCCTGGCCGCGCTGGAAGACGCCCTGGGATGCGCCGGCGTCGCCGCCGCCATCGGCGAGGCCGAAGGGGTCGACCTGACGGGGGGTCGGCGCCTGCAGCTGGCCTGCGAGCGGAGCGGGGCCACGGGCTTCGTCATCCGCCGCCGGCCCTTTGGCGGCCGGCTCTTTGGCGGAAGGACCGCGCGAGAGGCGTGCGGATCGGCGGCGGCCACCCGGTGGAGGATCGCCTGCGCGCCGAGCGAGCCCGCGCCCGGCGAGCCGGGCCTGGGCGCGCCGCGCTGGCGCGTCACCCTGGAGCGCTGCCGGGGCGGCCGGAGCGGGGCGTGGATCATGGAGAAGAGCGATGGCCCGTATCCTCTGCGTGTGGTCGTCCGCCTGGGCGATCGCCAACTGGAGACGCCGCAACCCCTCCGCCTTGCCGGGTGAAGCCTTCGCCCTCGTCGCCACCGAGCGCGGCGTGCGGCGGCTGTCGGCGGTGGACGAAGGGGCGGCCTCACTTGGCCTTTTCGCCGGACAGAAGGCGACGGACGCCGCCGCCCTGGTTCCTCACTTGGTCACGGCGGAGGCCGATCCGGCCGCCGACCTCGCCGCCCTCGAGGCGCTCTGCGACTGGTGCGCCAGGTTTTCGCCCGCCGTGGCCATGGATCCGCCGGACGGCCTCTGCCTGGATATCACCGGCATCCCCCATCTGTGGGGCGGCGAGGCGGCGATGGCCGGGGACCTCACGGCGCGCCTGGCGGCGAGCGGCGTTCCGGTGCGGGCGGCGGTGGCGAGCACGATCGGCGCCGCCTGGGCGCTGGCCCGCTTCGGCGCGCCTGGAGCCATCGCCGCGCCCGGCCATGAGATGGCGCGTTTGGCCCCTCTGCCGGCCGCCGCGCTACGCCTGGAGAGCGCGGCCGGCGCGGGGCTCGCCCGTCTGGGCCTGACCACCGTCGGCCGTCTCGCCGGGACGCCCCGCGATCAACTCACCCGCCGCTTTGGCCCGCACGTCGTCGCGCGTCTGGACCAGGCGCTCGGCCGCGCCGAGGAGGCGCTCACCTTCCGCCGCCCGCCCAATCCCTGGTTCGCGCGCCTCTCGTTCGGCGAGCCGATCAGCACGCCCGATGATCTCGCTAGAGCCGCCGGCGATGTCGCGGCCATGCTCTGCGCGCGCCTGGAGGCGGAAGGGCGGGGGGCGAGGCGCTTCGAACTCTGCTTCCATCGCCTGGACGGCGTCGCCCAGTCCCTTTGCATCGGCCTTTCCCTGCCGGGCCGCGATCCTCGCCGCATCGCCCGCCTTTTCACCCCGCGCCTGGAGAGCGTCGATCCGGGTTTCGGGATCGAGATCGTCACCCTGGCCGCCGAGGCGGTCGAGCGCCTCCTGCCGCGCCAGTCTCTCCTGGACGATGGGGGGAAGATCGCTCCCGAGGAGGCCATCGCTCCCCTTGTCGATCGCCTCGCCGGTCGCCTGGGACCCCACGCCGTCTGGCGCGCCGCGCCTTTCCCCAGCCATGTCCCCGAACGCGCGACGAGCCGCCTGCCGCCCTTGTCGCCGGCCAAAAATGGCGCGTGGGAGCTTAAGCGTCCACGGCCTCTGCGTCTCTTTGGCCGCCCCGAACCCATCGAGGTCATCGCCCCCGTCCCGGACGACCCTCCCGTCTTCTTTCGCTGGCGCGGCGCGTCGCACCGTGTGCGCCGCGCCGAGGGGCCCGAGCGCCTGGCGCGGGAGTGGTGGCGCCTGCCCTTCGACAAGGCGGCCGATCCCGTCCCGGTGCGCGACTACTACCGTGTCGAGGATGAAGCCGGCGCCCGCTTCTGGCTCTTCCGCGCCGGCCTCTACACGGCCGAGGCGCCCGCCAAGTGGTGGATGCATGGCCTGTTTGGATGAGCGGCGCGCCGATGATCTACGCCGAACTGCAAACCACCACCAACTATGGCTTCCTGCGCGGGGCTTCGCACCCGGGCGAGCTGGTGGTCGCCGCCAAGGCGCTGGGGCTGGGCGCCATCGGGATCGCCGACCGCAACACCGTGGCCGGGGTGGTGCGCGCCTGGTCCAAGGGCCGCGAGATCGGCCAGAAGGTGCTCACGGGCGCCCGGCTGGACTTCGCCGACGAAACCCCCAGCGTCCTTTGCTATCCCACCGACCGGGAGGCCTGGGGGCGGCTCACCCGGCTGCTCAGCCTGGGCCAGCGCCGCGCCAAGAAGGGTGAATGCCGCCTCACCGGTCCCGATCTCATGGAGCATGGCGAGGGCCAGCTGATCCTCATCGTGCCGCCAACCGACCTCGACGGCGGATTCGAGGCGGCGCTCAGGCGCCTGGCGGGAGCATTCGAGGATCGGGCCTGGCTTGCCGCCTGCCGGCCCTACGCCGCCCAGGATCTCAAACGCCTGGCCGGGCTCGACGCCCTGGCCCGCGCCGCCGCCGCGCCGATGATCGCCACCAACGATGTCCTCTATCACCGGCCCGAGCGGCGTCCTCTGCAGGACATTCTCACCTGCATCCGCGAAACCTGCACGATTGCGCAGGCGGGCCTGCGCCTGGAAGCCAACGCCGAGCGGCATCTGAAATCCCCGGCCGAGATGGCCCGATTGTTTTCGAAATGGCCGGGAGCGGTGGCGCGAACCGCCGAGGTGGCGGCGCGCATCGGCTTCGACCTTGGCCAGCTGAAGTACGAATATCCCGACGAACCCGTGCCGCCGGGCAAAAGCGCCATCCAGCACCTCACCGATCTGGCCTGGCGGGGGGCTGCATGGCGCTATCCGGGCGGCGTTCCGGATAAGGTCAAGGCCCTGCTCGCCCACGAACTGGCCCTGATCGAGGCCCTGAACTATCCCAACTACTTCCTCACCGTACACGACATCGTCCACTGGGCGCGGGAACAGGGCATCCTCTGCCAGGGGCGGGGCTCGGCGGCCAATTCGGCGGTGTGTTTCTGCCTGGGCGTCACGGCGGTCGACCCCATGGCGCCCGATCACGATCTGCTATTCGCCCGATTCATCTCCAAGGAGCGTGACGAGCCGCCCGACATCGACGTCGACTTCGAACATGAGCGGCGGGAGCTGGTCATGCAGTATGTCTACGGGCGTTACGGCCGCGAACGGGCCGCCATCTGCGCCACCGTCATCCACTACCGTCCCCGCAGCGCCATCCGCGACGTCGGCAAGGCCTTGGGGCTGACGGAGGATGTCACCGCGGCCCTGGCCAATACCGTGTGGGGAAGCTGGGGCGAGGATATTCCCGACGATCACATCCGCCAGGCCGGCCTCGATCCGGCTAATCCGGCCATCCGCCGCGCCACCGCTCTGGCCACCGACATCCTCGGCTTTCCCCGCCATCTTTCTCAGCATGTGGGCGGCTTCGTGCTCACCAAGCGGCGGCTGGACGAGACGGTCCCCATCGGCAACGGGGCCATGAAGGACCGTACTTTCCTCGAATGGGACAAGGACGACATCGACGCCCTGGGCCTGATGAAGGTCGATGTCCTGGCGCTGGGCATGCTTTCGGCGATCAGAAAGGCCATGGATGCGCTGGGCATAGCCGATATGGCCGACATCCCTCCCGAGGATCCGGCCGTTTACGACATGTTGTCCCAGGCCGATTCGGTGGGCGTCTTCCAGGTCGAAAGCCGCGCCCAGATGTCCATGCTCCCGCGTCTGAAGCCCAATAAATTCTATGATCTGGTGATCGAGGTGGCGATCGTCCGTCCCGGCCCCATCCAGGGGGACATGGTCCATCCCTATCTTCGCCGCCGCGAAGGCATCGAGGCGGTGGATTTTCCCGCTCCCGCCCCCGAGCACGGCCCGCCGGACGAGCTGCGCGCGGTGCTCGGCAAGACCCTGGGCGTGCCGTTGTTTCAGGAACAGGCCATGCGTCTGGCCATCGAAGCGGCCAAGTTCACCCCCGAGGAGGCCAACGGCCTGCGCCGCGCCATGGCCACCTTCCGCCACAACGGCGACGTGGGCGTCTATGGGGTCAAGTTCACCCAAGGCATGGTGAGGCGCGGCTATGACCCGGCCTTCGCGGAGCGCTGCTTTCACCAGATCGAGGGCTTCGGCTCCTACGGTTTTCCCGAAAGCCACGCGGTGAGCTTCGCCAAGCTGGTCTATGTCTCGGCATGGATCAAACGCCACCACCCGGAGGTGTTCTGCGCGGCCATGCTGAACAGCCAGCCCATGGGCTTCTACCAGCCGGCCCAGCTCGTCCGCGACGCCCGCGAGCACGGCGTGGAGGTGAGGGCGGCGGACCTCCTCCTCAGCGACTGGGACTGCACGTTGGAGGAGGCAGGAATGGAAGGCGAAAGCCTCCGAGCCGTGCGGCTGGGTCTGCGCCAGATTCGCGGGCTCAGGAAGGCGGACGCCGAGCGCCTGATCGCCGCGCGGCAAGCGGGGGCCCGCACACTGCATGAGGTCGCCGCGCGCGCCGATCTCAGCCGCCAGGCGCTGGAACTCATCGCCGAAGCCGACGCCCTGCGCTCCGTGGGCCTGGACCGCCGCGCCGGTTTGTGGGCCGTGAAGGGACTGGCGCCGGAGGTGAAGGCGGAATCGGACGCGCCGCTGCTGGCCCTGATGGGTCCGCCCGCCGAAGGGGAGGTCCGTCTGCCGGCCATGGCGCTAGCCGCCCACGTGGCCGAGGACTATCGCACCACCAGCCTTTCCCTGAAGGCCCATCCGTGCGGCTTCTTCCGGCCCCTGTTGGGACGACTGGGCGCGGTCGAGGCCGCGGCGTTGAGGGACATGGCCGACGGCCGGCGGGTGAGCGTCGGGGGTCTGGTCCTGATCCGTCAGCGGCCCGGCACCGCCAAGGGCGTGGTGTTCGTCACCCTGGAGGACGAGACCGGATCGGCCAACGCGGTCGTATGGCGCGATGTGTTCACGGCCAATCGGCGGGCGGTGATGAGCGCGGCCTTCCTGGTCGTGCACGGCCGCCTGCAGCGGGCCGGAGATGTCATCCATGTGGTCGCCGAACGCTTCACCGACCTTTCGGCGAGGTTGGTGGAGATGAAGACCGCCGAGGGCGACGGGCCACGCCCCGGTCCGTCATCGCCCGCGCGGCTGGTGCGCAGCCGCGATTTTCATTAGGGCGCCGCCTTGTGGCCACGCTTCGCCAATCGTTCTATCAATTCCTCCATCAACGTAAGTCATGAGAGGTCGCGGATGTACCGAATTTTGGCCGCGGCGGCCGTCGTGATGATCCTGCCGACGACCGCGCCCGCCGGCCCGCTGACGGCGCAACAGGGCGCCGCCATCGACGCCAGCGTCGGGGAATGGTTGGCGAAGACCGGCGCGCCGTCCGTCTCCATAGCCGTGGTCGAAGGGGGCGAGATCGCCTACGCCAAGGCTTACGGAATGGCGCGACTCGATACTCGCCAGGCGGCGACGCCGACCACCCGCTACGCCATCGACAGCGTGTCGAAGGAATTCACCGCCTCCGCCATGCTGATGCTGCGGGAGGACGGACGCCTGAGCCTCGACGACAAGGTGGCCAAATTCTTTCCCGCCCTGGCCGGCGCCGACAAGGTCAGCCTTCGCCAGATCCTGAGCCATACGGCCGGCTATCGGGACTATTGGCCGCAAGATTTCGTCACTGCGGAAATGACCAGACCGGTCTCCACTCAGGCGCTGATGGACGAGTGGGCCAAGAAACCGCTCGATTTCGAGCCGGGAACCGCGTGGCAGTATTCGAACACCGGCTTCGTCGTCGCCGGCGCGATCGTGGAGAAGGTCTCCGGCCAGCCCCTGGTGACCTTTCTGCGCTCGCGCGTGTTCGGTCCATTGCACATGGATCGTGTGACCGAAGATGACACCGGGCCGCTTACCGGCGCCGATGCGGCCGCCTACACCCGCTATGGCCAAGGCCCAGTCCGCCCGGCGTTGAAGGAAGGCGCGGGCTGGCTTTTCGCCGCGGGCGAGCTGGCCATGGAGCCGAGCGATCTGGCTCGTTGGGACATCAGTCTGATGAACCGCTCGCTCATGGGGCCGGCCTCCTATGATGCCCTCTACGATTCGGTGAAGCTGAAAAGCGGCGAGGACACGCACTACAGCCTCGGTCTCGGCGTGAAGGACGACCATGGCCGCCTGGTGCTCAGCCACGGTGGAGGCGGCTCCGGCTTCCTGGCCGCCAACGTGATCTGGCCAGGCGACAAGGTGGCCGTGATGGCCTTCACCAACAACGATTGGGCGAGCCCAGGCGGCGTGGTCGAGCGCGTCGCCTACGTCGTGCTGAAACCGACACCGGCCGAGGCGCGGGCGCGACGGGTGTTCGCCGACTTCCAGCGCGGCGCGGTCGACCGAAGCCTGTTCACCGACAACGGCGACTTCTATCTGACGCCCGCGGTCCTGGTCGACCAGCAGGCGGGCCTCGGGCCGCTTGGACCCGTCCGGGCCTTCCGTCTCGAAGACGAGTCGCGGCGAGGCGGCCTGGAGACGCGAATTTGGAAGGTCACCACCGCCAAGGCGACGCTGAACGTCGTGGAACGAGGCTATCCCGACGGCAAGCTCGAGCAGTTCATGATCTCACGCGCGGACTGAGGCGTCAGAGCCGTCACCCATTTCAGCCCGCCTGCTACCGCGACGTGGTCATCGTCGAGGGAACCCAGCCGCGGTTGCCGTTTTCATCGTCGATTTCCATCCACACCCCATTGCGCTGGCCGGTGGGATAGACCGAGGCGCCGGCGGCGAGGCTGTAGACCACCCGCGCGCTCGAGGAGGGGCCGGCCCGCACCTGCAAGGCGGCGGTCGCCCGCTGGCTGGCGGCCGGCGCGGCGGCGGCCGTCTGGCCGGGCTGCTGGCCCTGCATGTAGTGGACCAGATCGACGAAGGAATTGAAATAGGCGGCGCTGATCACCTTGCCGATGTCGGTGTCGGAATAGCCGCTGCCGGCCAGGGCGCCAAAGCCCCCCCAGCCGCCAAACCCGCCGCCGGCGGCGAACGACACGTCGCTCTTCTGCGCCGTCCCCTCGGCGACATAGAGTTGTTCGGTGGTGCGCGCGTCCTCCAAAGTGATCAGGGTGTGCGCCTCTGATTTCTTTACCCTCAGCCCACCGGCCAGAGCGCCGAACGCGCCCGGCAGAAAGCTGCCCGCCGCCGCCCCGATATTGGAGCCTCCCGAATTGCGGTTGGAATTGGCGATGTCGGGAATGATGAAATAATCCGCCGCCGCCACCTGGCCGCGCCCGACGTTGGAGCCGCGCTGCAGATCTCCCGAGGCGTTGAGGCCGGTTTCCTGAGTGTGCATGGCCAGGCCCGCGTTGCGATCGACGATGCGCAGGCAGCCCGAGCGAAGGGCGAAGAGCTTGAGCAGCGCCTCGGGATTGGAGAGGCCAAGACCCTCCCACCAGCGGTTCTGCGGTTCCTGGATCGCGGCCCGGCCCAGCGGCCGGTCGCAATGCGGCAGATCGGGCGTCGCCGCGTTCTTGGGCCCGTTCTTGTCCATGCCGTATTGCGCGAAGGCGGCGCTGGCCGGCAATGAGGCGACGAAGCCGAGCGCCAGCGCGGCGGCGAGAGTCTTACCCATGATGAACCCCTCCCTAGACGGCCGGGGAGTCTAGTCCCTCGAACGGGGCCGTCAACCGGGCGCGCGCGTCGGTAGTGGGTAGTGCCTCAGTTTGAAATGCCGCCCCGTTGACGCCGTGGTAAGCGGACACGACATACCCTCCCGCGCGTTCCCTGTTTACAATGGGCGTGAAAAGAGGTGGAGAATGCAGCTATCCGCTGCATGCCGCCATTGGGAAGGGTTGCCATATGCCACGCGGTCCACAAGGACAACGCCGACCAGCCGACGTGATCGGAAACGCCGTGAGGGTGATGCAGATTGCCACGGGCGAAGTCGAGGAGACGCCGCCAACGTCCGGTCGAGCACGCAGTGGGCGAGCTGGGGCGAAGGCCCGAGCGGCGAACCTGTCACCAGAACGCAGTGCGCAGATTGCGCGGGATGCCGCCGCCGTGCGCTGGGGGAAATAGCCTATGGAAAATCTAGCGACACCGGTGAAAGACCAAGAAAAGCTGCTCGCGCTGGAACCGATCTATGCCTCGATAATGAATGCGGTGGCTGGCCCGCACGAGTTCACGCTGCTGGCAGCGCAAACGAGACAGATCAGGGGAGACGCAGCCGGAGTGCTCGAAGACACGCCAGCTTTCGTCTATGTGGCGGCGATTTGGATGGCTCCCAGCGCTACCAGGGACTTCTACCTGGCGCTCGGAGACATCATAGAGAAATACGAAGACACCTACGGACGGATAACCGAAACGCCATTCGCCAAGGCATTTCGCGCCAGGGCTCAGCGCGCCAAGCGCCCGGCCCGAGCGAAGAAATCCACGCCGCTTCGGGCGAAAAAAGCGACCTAACTCCGGTGGCCCGGATCGTTCAAATTGTATTGTGTGGCGCGCCTGATTTGGCTTGCGAGGTTCAGATTTCGCAGGAAACATTAGATAAAATTCAAATGATCCATCCAATAGAGTTTGAAATGATGGATCAAATTGTGGAAACTATACAAGGGGATTTTACGAGCATATATTCAAGTATATCAAAGACCGGAAAACCGGCATATTTATTCTTTAACGAGAAACAGACTAGCTCCGAGGGAGGCGATCCCCTCTCGGTCGCAATCAAAGTTCCTGCGGTTGATCGTGTAGGGTTTCTTTCTACCGCACATTACAAGCAACTTCCTTCCATAGACAGGCTAATTCGTGGGGGGAAGAAGTGATGAACAAGCATGTTGTGCCTCATGTCGGATATGATGATTTCGCCGATGTCCTCTACGTCTACACGGAGCCACATCTTCCCTACCGTGCGGTAGAGGATTCAGACGGAATAACCTGGCGCTATCGCGTCGATAGCGGCGAGCCGCTAGGTGTCACGGTGGAGGAGTTCAGGGAATATTGGTCGGCGCACCGTCCGCGCCTGGCGCGGAAGGTCGCGAACTTCTTCAATTTGACAGTTGGCGAGGCCGAAAGGATTTTAAAGCCGGATTGAATTTTTTGCTTGCTATCGCACGATAAAGAGCATATTGTTCAGTTCATGAACAAGCTTCCTACCGCCAAGCGCGTCCAAATCCTGACCATGTTGTGCGAAGGATCGTCCATGCGGGCCATCGGCCGCGTGTGCGACGTTTCCCCTAACACCGTCGATAAAATCCTGATCGAAGCTGGCCGCGCCTGTGCCGTTCTGCACGACGAGGTTGTGCAGAACGTGAAGGCGAGCCGCGTTCAGTGTGACGAAATCTGGAGCTTCACCTACGCCAAGCAAAAGAACGTCGCTACTGCCAAGGCGGCGCCGCAAGACGCTGGCGATACGTGGACATGGACGGCCCTAGACGCAGATACGAAGCTGATCGTCTCCTATTTCGTCGGCGACCGTTCGGGCCAATCGGCGATCACCCTTATGGACGATCTACAATCGCGGATCGCCAACCGTGTTCAGCTAACGACGGACGGCCACCGAGCCTATCTGGAGGCCGTTGAGGGGGCATTCGGCGGCGATGTAGACTACGCCCAGCTTGTGAAGCTCTATGGCCCCACGATCACCGCTCCGGGTCGCTACAGCCCCGCCGAATGCATCGGCGCCAAAAAAATCGCGGTGGAAGGCGACCCCGACGAAAAGCACATCTCCACATCCTACGTCGAGCGCCAAAACTTGACCATGCGGATGCACATGCGCCGCTTCACGCGCCTGACGAATGCGTTCTCGAAGAAACTCGGAAATCACTGTCACATGGTCGCGCTCTATGCCGTCTGGTACAACCTCATTCGGATGCACAAGACGCTCCGCATGTCGCCCGCGCTGGCGGCCGGCATTGTGGATCGGCTTTGGTCGTTCGAGGACGTGATCGCCTGCATGGATGCGGTCACTGCCGCCCCTGTGAAACGCGGCTCCTACAAGAAGCGTGTGGAAGGCTAAGGCGAGGGGCGAGCGGGATTCGAACCCGCGACCCCTCGCTTAGCAAGCGAGTGCTCTATCCGCTGAGCTACCACCGTGCGCCCGCCATAGACCCATGACAAAACAATTTCAAACTGAGGCACTACCGGGTAGTGTCTCAGTTTGAATTCTGCGGCTTCCTTTTTCGGAAAGTTCGCACGACCGCCACGGCGCCCACGACCAGGAAAGGGACCCCTAGGAGGCGACCCGCCAAATCAGCCGCGCCTTCCTGCCATATCGCGTGGCGCAGCTCTGCGTAGACTTGGACGCCGTTGAAGATAGTCACGACGGCCATCAGCAGGAGCGCCCAGAGAAAGATGGTTAGCAACTTCGTGCGCTTTGGCGCCGGCTGTTCCATGATCGCCCCCCAGCTTAATTCGGCGGGGAGCTTACCACGCAGCGGCCTTCTTGTAAGGTCCGCGTTTCCCATGCTTGTCAACAAGGCCGGAATTCAAACTGAGACACTACCGGCGCGTCACAGGCTCTGGAAGCCTTTGCCCTCGGCGGCCAGCTTTTGCAACAGGGCGGCGGGCTTGAAGACGTCGCCCATCTGGGCGTGGAACGCGTTCATCTTGGCCAGCACCTTGTCCAGGCCGATCTGATCGCCGTACCACATCGGGCCGCCGCGATAGACCGGCCAGCCGTAGCCGTTCTCCCACACCACATCGATGTCCGAGGCGCGGATAGCCTTGCCCTCCTCCAGAATCTTCGCCCCCTCGTTGATCATCGGATAGACGCAACGCTCCAGGATCTCCTCGTCGGAGATGCGGCGCGGATTGACACCGGACCTGGCCACGAAGTCCTTGATGATCTGTTCGGTCACCGGCGAGGGATGGGCGATGCGATTGTCGTCGTAGTCGTAGTAGCCGGCCCCGGTCTTCTGGCCGCGACGATCCATTTCGCAGAGGACGTCGCGGATGGTCTCGCCCTTGGATTTCTCCTTCACCCAGCCGATGTCCAGGCCCGCCAGATCGCTCATGGCGAAGGGCCCCATGGGAAAGCCGAAGTCGTAGAGCACCCGGTCGATGTCCCAAGGCATGGCGCCCTCGAACATCAGCTTCTGGGCCTCGCGCTGTCGCTGGGCGAGGATGCGGTTGCCCACGAAGCCCGGGGTGACGCCCACCAGAACGGCGATCTTTCCGATCTTCTTGGCCAGCTTCATGGCCGTGGCGATGACGCTCTTGGCGGTGTGGTCGGCCCGGACCACCTCCAGCAATTTCATCACATTGGCCGGCGAGAAGAAGTGCAGGCCGATCACCGCTTCGGGACGCTTGGTGACCGAGGCGATCTCGTCGATGTTGAGCGCCGAGGTGTTGGTGGCCAGGATCGCGCCGGGTTTGCAGATGGCGTCGAGCCGCGTGAACACGTCCTTCTTGATGTCCATGCGCTCGAACACCGCCTCGATGACCAGATCGGCGTTTGCGAAGGCGTTCATGTCGAGGGAGCCAGTGATCAGCCCCACGCGCTTTTCGACATCCGCGGCGGTGATCCCGCCGCGCGAGGCGGTGCGCTCATAGTTCTTGCGGATGGTGGCCAGGCCGCGGTCGAGGGCGTCCCGCTCGACTTCCACGATGGTGACCGGAATGCCGGCGTTGGCGAAGTTCATGGCGATGCCGCCGCCCATGGTCCCGGCGCCCAGGATGCCGACGCTGTTTACCGGGATGAGCGGCGTGTCGTCCGGCACATCGGGGATCTTGGCCGCCTGGCGTTCGGCGAAGAAGGCGTACCGCTGCGCCGCGCTCTGCGGGCCGGTCATCAGTTCCATGAACAGCTTGCGCTCGGTCTTGACCCCCTCCTCGAACGGCTCGTTCACCGCCGCCTCGATACAGCGGATATTGTATTCCGGCGCGAGAAAGCCGCGGAACTTGCGAGCGTTGGCTTTTCGGAACTCGGCGAAGATCTCGGGGTGGCCGCGCGCCGCCTCGACCTTGTCGGAGAGGTCACGGACCTTTTTGAGCGGCCGGCCCTCGGCGACGACCTTGCGCGCGAAGGCGACCGCCCCTTCGCGCAATTTGCCCTCTTGGACCAATTCATCGACGAGACCCATCTCAAGGCAGTCCTTGGCCGGGACGTGCTGGCCGGTGGACACCATGGCGAGCGCTTTTTCCACACCGACAATGCGTGGCAGCCGCTGGGTGCCACCGGCCCCCGGGAGAAGGCCGAGCGCCACTTCAGGCAAACCGCAGCGGGCCGAAGGAACCGCGACGCGGTAGTGGCAGGCGAGCGCCACCTCGAGGCCGCCGCCCAGCGCGGTCCCGTGAATGGCCGCGATCACCGGCTTGGCGGAGCCCTCGATGGCGTCCTGAACCGCATAGAGGCTGGCCCCCTTCTGAGCGCCTCCAAACTCGGTGATGTCGGCGCCGGCGATGAAGGTTCGCCCCTCGCAGACGATCACCACTGCCTTGGCCCCCGCGTCGCCGGCGGCCCTTTCCATACCTTGCGCCAGCCCGTCGCGAACCGCCGCCGAGAGGGCGTTCACCGGCGGCGAGTTGAGTGTGATGACGGCGACATCGCCCTCCAGCGCATAGTCGGTCACAGGGTTGATGGCGGTCATTGGCGGTTCCTCACAGGGGTTCGGGCGGGGTGGTGGGCGGGCCGCTCAGCTCAAATTCAAACGGTTGTTATAGGCCCCACCGCGAAGCGTGGCGTCAATGTGAAACGCGCGTTCTCGGCTCAGGTCGGCGCCAGCGTCACACCCAGGATCTGTGCGCTCGCAGCCATCTGAGCGTCGAAGGTTGCGAGGGGCAAGGAATGCCGCTGCGCGATCGCGATGTGGAGGGCGTCCGGGGCGCGTAACGGGAGGTTGAGTCTACGCATGAAATTGTCGGCGGTGGAGATGTCCCCGGCGATCAGGGAAAGCATGTCCGCGCTGCGGGAACGCCAAATGTCGAAAGCCGCCAGCACGGACTCTGCTTGCGGGCCGGCCAACTGCTTGGTCCGGACACGCAGATTTACGGCCGAGGCCACTTCCAAGGCCACGAAATCGCTGAGCGCGGCCGTGGGTTGATGGCGATTCAGATAGGATTCGGCGCGATCGGTCTGGGC
>Ga0182024_10005378_pt1 | contig 28752 bp, 29 predicted proteins | sample P32metaG_FD_120480 | JGI IMG/M metagenome (GOLD analysis project Ga0182024, IMG submission 120480) | Permafrost microbial communities from Stordalen Mire, Sweden - P3-2 metaG (Illumina Assembly) | ecosystem: Environmental > Terrestrial > Soil > Wetlands > Permafrost | place: Sweden: Stordalen...
CCAGAGCTTGCCCTTCACCGGCTCCAGCACTAGCTACCCCGTGATCTTCGGTCTGTCCTGCTTGACCGCTGGTGCGCTGCTCTTGCTGCGCAAGCGGAACTCCTTGTCACGCTCGTAGGTCGGACCACGACATAAATACGCTGCCCTGAACAGCGAAGGCTCAGCCGACTGGTCCCGACCGGTCGGCTGAGTCGCGTTCAGGGCCGGTTACGCTCAAGGGCCGGTTACGCTCAACCGCGTGCCGACTCGGCCAAACCGCCAAGACTCACGAGCGCAACTCGGCCAGGCCTTGATCCTCGGAGGTATCGCCGCGCTGGTCGGGACTCCGATCGTGTACCGGCTCCGTGCCGCAAGTGCCCACGCGCGTGTCACCCACAGCTGGTACTGGCCGACCCCGTGGATGCTGATCCCGCTCCTCGTTGTCGTGGTCGGCGCGGTCGTCACCGTCGTACCGGATTCGGCCGAATTTCGCAGGCGGCTGCTGCGCACCCGCTTGTTCTCCAACCGGCGCCACCGGTAGCGCGGACGTCGTTGCGTGGAACGCGATCCGGAGCGAGGCACGTCCCCGCCCGTCGGGACGGCCACGCCGGTGCAGTCGTCGTGCCGATCGTCGCGACCGCCGCACTCGGCGGTGACTGCGATCCCGACGCTCGAAGTCGGATCTCGCTCCTCCTGACGAGTCGGTCGCGTGCTCCGACCGCGTCGCGGCGGTCCCGCCGCGCATGCCGGCGCGCAGCGCCCGCACCTGCGGCTCCGAGTTGCGCTCTGAGCACGCAACTACCGTGCGGAAATGACCGCGACTGACGTTCCCCCGCGCTGGGATCTGACCCCGATCTTCCCAGGTCTCGAAGACCGCACGTTCAACGGAGCGCTCGAAGGTGTCTACGCGCGTGTCGACCGGTTGGCCGCGCTGTACGACGAGCTCGACATCCGCGCGACCGAACCGCGTGCGGTGACCGATGTCGACGTCGCCAACCTCGAGTCTGTGTTGGGCGCGACGAACGAGTTGCAGGCCGAGCTGCGACCGATCGTCACGTTCCTGTACGCGCTCGTCACCACCGACAGCCGCGACGACCTCGCCGCCTCCCGCTACGCCGAACTGCAGACGCGTGCGGCACCCCTCGCGCCGTTGGCGAAGCGGCTCGGTGCGTGGCTCGCGGCGCTCGACGTCGACGCGCTCATCGCCCGCAGCCCGGCCGCCGCCGAGCACGCCTTCGCGTTAGGCAAGGCCGCCGGCAACGCCGAGCTCCAGATGACCGAGCGGGAGGAATCACTCGCCGCCGACCTCGCTCCGTCAGGATCGCTGGCGTGGCAGCGACTGCACGGCGAGATCTCGTCGCAGCTGACGGTGGAGCTGCGGATACCGGGTCGAGAACCCGAGCGCGTGCCGATGGCATTCGCGCGTGGGCTCGCGACGCATCCCGATCCGGTTCGGCGGCGCGCCGCGTACGACGGCGAACTCGAAGCGTGGCAGACAGTCGCGGTGCCGCTCGCGGCCGCGCTGAACGGCGCCAAAGGAGAACTGGGCGTCTTGAACCGACGGCGCGGCTTCGCCGACGATCTCGAACCTGCGTTGCGCGCGAACAATGTCGACCGGCGCACTCTCGACGCGATGACCGACGCGGTTGTTGCGTCGCTGCCGACCTTTCGGCGATATCTGCGAGCCAAGGCGAGCCTCCTCGGCCACGACGGCGGGTTGCCGTGGTGGGACCTGCTCGCTCCGGTGGGCAGCGCCCATGCGATCGGCTGGTCCGACGCAACCGCACGTGTGCGCGACGCGTTCGACGGTTACTCAACCGATCTTGGGGCGCTGGCGAATCGGGCGTTCGCCGAACAGTGGATCGACGCGCAGACACGAGACGCCAAACAAGGCGGCGCCTACTGCGCCGGCGTCGAAGGCGACGTCAGCCGGATCATGATGAACTTCGACGGCAGCCAAGACTCGATCTCAACGCTCGCGCACGAACTCGGGCACGCATTCCACAACGTTGCTCTGGCCGCGCGCACGCCCCTGCAACGTCGGCTCCCGATGGCGCTCGCGGAGACCGCGTCGATCTTCTGCGAGACGCTGCTCTTCGAACACGCCGCGCAACAAGCCAGAGGCGACGGCGAACGCCTGGCGTTGCTCGATGTGCATCTCGTCGGCGCGACCCAGACCGTCGTCGACATCCACAGCAGGTTCCTCTTCGAAACCAAGCTCTGCGAACGGCGACGCCGAACCACGTTGTCGGTCGCAGATTTGCAATCGGCGATGCGCGACGCGCAGGAGGCGGCGTACGGCGACGGCCTCCATCCCGACCATCGACACCAGTACATGTGGGCCGTGAAAGGCCACTATTTCACGCCGTTTTACAACTGGCCGTACACCTTCGGTCTGCTGTTCGGCATCGGTCTGTACGCAAAATACCTCGACGATCCCGACCGCTTCCGTGCCGGCTACGACGATCTGCTCTCGACGGTCGGCATGGCCGACGCGTCGACGTTGGCCGGTCGATTCGGGTTCGACGTGCGCGAACACGACTTCTGGGCCGAGAGCCTGGCGGTACTGGCCCGCCACATCGACGACTACGAACGTCTCGCCGGACCTTGACCGCGCCCGCGGGTTCGGACCCGACGCCAGGTGGAATACTGGATTGTGGTCATTGGGAGGACGTTCGCACGCGCCGGAGTCGCCGTCGTGCTCGTCGCGGCGACCATGGTGGGCGTCGACGCCCCGGCCGGTGCCACGCCGGCCTGGACGTTGGTCGGAACCGCGGCCGGCGCCGCGTACGGTGAGATCGCGGCCGTGTCCTGTCCGACCTCGACCGTATGCGTCGCGGTCGGCACCGCCGACCGGCCCCACAGTGTCGGCCTGCTCGCGGAACGCTGGGACGGTTCGACATGGATGACGATGGCGACACCGAACCCGACCGGAGCGATCTCGAGTCAGTTCACCGGCGTCGCGTGCACGAGCACGACAAGTTGTATCGCCGTCGGTCAATACAACACGCCCGCGACGGTGACCAAGACGTTGGCGATGCGTTGGGACGGCAAACATTGGTCGATCCTGTCCAGCCCCAACGCGCCGGGCTCGGCCGTGAGCGTGCTCGCCGGGGTCGCGTGCGCGAGCCCCACGAGCTGTTTCGCGGTCGGTGGCGACTTCGTCACCACGTCCGACACGACCTCGGAGCTCACGCTGGTCGAGCAGTGGAACGGGACGACATGGTCGATCGTGACGAGCCCGAACCAGACGTTCGCGGTCGACAGTTCGCTCACAAGCGTCGCATGTCCGACCGCCGCCGTGTGCGTCGCGGTGGGAAGTTACGACACACAACTCGTCACGAGCACCCTCACCGAACAATGGAACGGCTCGACCTGGTCGATCGTCGCGAGCGCGAATCCTTCAGGCCCCGACAGTCAGCTTTCGGGCGTCACCTGCACGAGCACCTCGAACTGCGTCGCGGTCGGTGTCGGTCACGGAACACTCGTCGAGCGATGGAACGGAACCACCTGGGCAATCGTGACCAGCGTGAACCCGACCGGCGCGACCAGCGCGAGCCTCACGGGCGTCTCGTGTCCGAGCGCGACACACTGCGTCGCGGTGGGCACCATCTTCCGCCAGACCGTCCGGCAGCGCCTGGTCGAGACATACAACGGTACGAGGTGGTCGCTCGTGACGGTTCCGGTCCCTTCAGGCACCAAGGTCAGCGGTCTCAATGGCGTGTCGTGCGAGACGACCAGCAGTTGTTTCGCGGCGGGCGACTTCGGGCTCGGCCCGAGCCTCCGTCCGCTCTTCGAGCGTTACTCGTGAGTTTGCCGGTCATCGACCTGTCGCGTTCGCGTACCGCCAGCGGGCTCGATGCGGTCGCCGCCGAGATCGACGCCGCGTGTCGCGACGTCGGCTTCTTCTACGTCGTCGGTCACGGTGTGTCGACCGAGCTGCAAACACGGGTCGAGGAACTCGCCCGCGAGTTCTTCGCGATGGCGGAACCCGACAAGTCAGACATCGCGATGCGACACGGCGGTCGAGCATGGCGGGGCTGGTTCCCGCTCGACGGAGAGCTCACGTCGGGTGTTCCCGACAACAAAGAGGGCCTCTACTTCGGCGAGGAGCTTTCGGCGGACGATCCAAGAGTTCGTGCCGGTCTCCCGTTGCACGGCGCCAACCTGTTCCCGCGACGCCCGGCCGGCCTGCGCGACGCAGTCCTCGAATACATGGCCGCGGTCACCGCCGTCGGCCACCGGCTGCTGGCCAGCATCTCGCGGGCGCTCGGTCTGGACGACCGATGGTTCGAACGAAATCTCACGGCGTCGCCGACGGTCCTGTTTCGAATCTTCCAATACCCACCGCTTGTCGACGCTTCCGAACGGTGGAGTGTCGGCGAGCACACCGACTACGGCCTGTTGACCGTCCTCGCCCAGGACACGACCGGAGGACTCGAGGTACGCAGTCCCGACGGTTGGGTCGCCGCCCCACCCATCGCCGATGCCTTCGTCGTCAATCTCGGCGACATGCTCGAACGCATGACGGCCGGCCGGTATCGGTCGACGCCGCACCGTGTACGCAACGTCAGCGCACGCCCACGTCTGTCGTTCCCGCTGTTCTTCGATCCGGCCTGGGACGCCGATGTGCTCCCGGTCCCCGACGCGTCGTGGGATGCGGAACGCGCGAGCGGACAGGCCCGCCGTTGGGACGGCCTGAACGTGCACGACTGGACCGGCACCTACGGTGACTACCTGCTCGCCAAGGTCGCCAAGGTGTTCCCGGCGCTCATCGGCGACGTGATGCCGACGTCGTGAATCGGAGCAGAATCACGCCGGTGTGATACGGTGCGGGGGTTCCGTTCGCTAGGTCGAGGTGAGCGTTTTCGATCGCTCCCTGGCGAAAGTTACGACGGCACAACTGCCTCGTGTGGCCGACCCACCTCGTCCGGCCGCCTCTCGATTCGTTGCCTCTGGGCTCGCTCGAGTGAGTGCGAAGTCCAAGATCCGTGCAACGACCCGCGCTCGCGGGGAATCAGGAGAATTCGTGTCAGTAGCTCTCGGCGAAGCGGTCTCGTTCGGCGATCTCGGTGTCCCCGCCGATCTGGTCGAAGCCCTTGCCCAAGGCGGGATCGTCCACCCCTTCGATATCCAGGCGGCAACCATTCCCGACGCGCTCGCCGGCCGCGACGTCTGCGGACGCGCGCCGACCGGGTCCGGCAAGACGGTCGCGTTCGGTGTCCCGCTCCTCGCTCGCATCGACAAGGCGCGCAAACGCCAGCCGACTGCGCTGATCCTCGCACCGACGCGTGAACTCACCGCGCAGATCTGCCGCGAACTCGAGCCGCTCGCCGCGACGCGTGGGCTGCGCGTCTGCTCGGTCTACGGTGGTGTCGGCTACGACGGCCAGCGCCGCCAGCTCAACCGGGGTGTCGACGTGCTCGTCGCATGTCCGGGTCGACTCGCCGACCTCCTGCGTCAGGATGCACTCAACCTCGGCCAGGTCCAGGTCGTCGTGGTCGACGAGGCCGACCGCATGGCTGACATGGGGTTCTTGCCCGAGGTTCGACGTCTGCTCGACCAGACACCGCCGAGCCGTCAGACGATGTTGTTCTCGGCGACGCTCGACGGCGCGATCAAGGTGCTGACCCGCGAGTATCAGCGAGACGCGGTACGCCACGACGTCGGCGTCCCCGAGCCCGACGGTCGCGGCGCCCATCACGTGTTCTGGCGGGTCGACGGCCCCCAGCGCGCCGGTGTCACGGCCGAGCTGGTCCCGGCCGCCGGACCGACCATCGTGTTCTGTCGTACACGCCGGGGCGCTGATCGCCTGGCCGCCCAGCTCGAGAAGGCCGGCGTGCGAACCGCGGCGATCCACGGCGGACGGTCGCAGAACCAACGCGACCGGGCGCTCGCCGCGTTCAAGGTCGGCCGCGTCGCGGCGCTGGTCGCCACCGACGTCGCCGCGCGCGGGATCCACGTCGACGGGGTCGCGTGCGTGTTGCACTACGACACCCCCGAAGACGGCAAGGCCTACCTGCACCGTTCGGGCCGCACCGCGCGGGCCGGAGCGGGCGGGCTCGTCGTGTCGCTGGTCGGTCACGGCGACGCTCGCGCGGTTGCCCGCATGCAACACGATCTCGAGATCCCAGCCCCGATGACGCCGCCCAACGTCGCGGCGATCACGAATTCGCAGGATCGGCCGAACCGGCGGGTGGCGCCGAACAAGCCGCTGGCGGTCGTCGCGTCCGACGACACAGCGCGGCGTGCGCCGCGTCCGCCGCGATCCCAACGCCGCAACGGGGACCGGTACACTCAGGACAGGTCGTCAGCCTCAGTGCGGGGCGGTGGTCGCCCGAATCGGGGCCGGCCCTCCAGCCGCCGCGCCAGCTAGTTGTCGGCGCGCTATACCTAAGGGCGCGCTCAAATTCTCCCTCGGTTCGACGAAGGAGCTCGTTTTGGCCAAGAGCCGCAGCACGTTCGGAAAACGGGACCGCGAGATGGCCAAGACGGCCAAGGCGAACGCGAAACGCGCCCGTCGCGACGCCAGAGCCGACGCCGAGCCGGCCGAACCGACCGTCAACCCTGACGGCGTCACCGCCGACGAGCTGGTGATCCGCCTCAAAGAGCTCCACGAGTCCTTCGAGGACAACCGAATCTCGTTCGAAGACTTCGACGCCGCCCGCACCGATCTGGTCGATCGGATCGCGTTGATCATGGCGAGCGAGTAGCACCAGCGGGCGCGCAACCGCGATTGTTGGGTGTGCGCTACCGGCGGATGCCCATCGAAGTCGAGTCTCCCGAACAACTCGGCTATCACACGATCACGAACAACCTCTCGGAGAGCTCGGTGTCGGACCGGCGGCTCGCAGATCTCGGGCTCGACGCGACGATCCGCTCCGCGCTCGACGAGCTCACGTTGGGTTACGGCGACCATCTCGGCGATCCGAGACTGCGAGACGCGGTCGCGGCCGGCAGTGCAGGGTTCGGCGCCGACGACGTCTTGGTCATGCCCGGCGCGGCTGCGGCGCTGTTCGCGACCGCGACGTCGCTGCTCGAACCGACAGATCATGCGGTGGTGGTGCGCACCAACTACGCGACCAATCTCGAAACGCCACGCGCGATCGGTGCCGACGTTGACATCGTCGACCTCGCATTCGAAGACGCATGGCAACTCGATGTCGCACACGTCGCGTCGCGCGTCAAGGCAGGCGTCACGAAGCTGATTTCGGTGACCTGCCCGCACAACCCGACCGGAACGATGCTGGATCTCGCGTCGCTGTATGCGCTCGTCGAGCTGGCCGAACGTTCGGGTGCGGTGCTGCTCGTCGACGAAACCTACCGTGAACTCACCCACGGTTCGCCGCTTCCGGTCGCGGCGACACTTTCGCCGCGTGTGATCAGCGTCTCGTCGATGTCGAAGGCGTACGGCCTGCCAGGTTTGCGGATCGGCTGGGCGGTATGTCGTGATCAGAAGTTGTTCGAGACGCTGCTCGCCGCGAAAGAGCAGATGTTCATCTGCGGCGCGACGCTCGACGAGGCGATCGCAGCTCGGGTCCTCGCCGATCGCGAACGGGTGCTTCCGCCGATCCTGTCCGACGTGCAGGCCCGGCTTTCGATCGTGGACGACTGGATCGGCGCGCAGGACACGTTCGAGTGGATCGAACCCACCGGCGGCGTTGTCGGCCTCGTTCGCTTCGTGGCGGGGACCACGGTCGACACGAACCGTTTCTACGAGGTGCTGCTCGCGCGGTACGGCACCTACGTCGGGCCCGGCCACTGGTTCGACGTGGACGATTCCCACTTTCGCCTAGGCTTCGGGTGGCCGACCGATCGGCAGTTGCGGTCCGGACTCGCGGCGCTGACGGCCGCGGCAGCCGACACCATTGGCTGAGGCGGTGAACCGGGCAAGGCGCTGCCCCGCAGTCGTAGCGCCGGGTTTCATGTTTGGGGGCGACGAGAGGTGAAGCCGATGCGACGACGCATGCTCGGGCTCGTGGTCGTGGTGGGGCTCACCGCCTGGAGCGTGAACGCGGCGACGTCGGCCGGCGCGGCCAGCGAACCCGGCGCGCCCGGACGGCCGACCGCAATGTCAGGCGACCAATCGGCCCGTCTGTCGTGGCCGGCGCCCACCAACGGCGGTTCGCCGATCACCATCTATCTGGTGACGCCGTACCTCGGAACCCACGCTGAGGCGACCCGCTCGTTCCACTCGAACAAGACGTCGGAAGTCATCACCGGTCTTTCGAACGGCAAGATGTACACGTTCAAAGTCGCGGCGCACAACGCGGTCGGGACCGGCGATCCGTCGGAAGCGTCGAAGTCGGTGACGATCGGCGTCCCGTCCGCGCCGTCTGGTCTGAGAGTCGCGCCCGGAAGCGCGCAGGCGACCGTCTCGTGGCGTGCGCCAGCCAGCCACGGCCACTCCATCTCGAGCTACGTCATCACCCCCTACCTGGGCACGGTCGCGCAAACCGCGCAGACGTTCCATTCGAGCGCGACGGTGGAGGTCGTGGCCCGCCTCACCGACTTGAAGTCCTACGCGTTCCGAGTCGCCGCGCAAAACAGGGTCGGCCCGGGCCCGCAGTCCGCACCTGCCGGTCCCGTGAAACCGACGTCGGCGCCGACACTGTCGGTCTCGGTCCTGATCGACGCGGCGCACATGGTCGACAAGAGCGCGATCGTCGACGCGTACGGTCATCCGCTGTACATGTACGCACCCGACGGTTCTGGCACGATCAGCACGGCGGGTGCCAACTTGGGTTTGTGGCCCGCGGTGGTCTGGTCGGGCACGCCGACCGTCGCCGGGGGCCTCGACGCGAGCAAGGCTGCCGTGTACGTGCAGCACGACGGAACCCGTCAGCTCTCCTACAACGGCCATTTGCTCTATACGTTCTTGTACGACTTCACCCCCGGGACCGCCACCGGCGACGGTGAGACCGGCTTCTATCTGCTGTCGCCGTCCGGCGCCCAGAACTGAGATCTTGGACGCCGCTCAAGTGTGGGGTTTCGAAGAGCCGGGCGAACTCGATCAGCTGCTGGTCATTTCTCCCCACCTCGACGACGCGGTCGTGTCGTGCGGCGCGTTGCTGCTCGCGCATCGGGGCGCGACGGTCGCCACGCTGTTCGCGGCGTCGCCGGCGACCTATACCGATCCCCTCAACGAGCACGACACCGATTGCGGATTCGCGCCCGGTGACGACACGATGGCGTTGCGGCGCGACGAAGACGTCCGCGCGCTCGCGGCGGTTGGCGCCACGCCACGGTGGCTGGACCTGTGTCAGCACTCGCACGTCGAACGAGCCGATCCGATCGTCGCACCACCGGGAGCGGTCGACGCCCTCGTCGAAACGATCGCCGAACTCCAACCGACGTGCGTCGTCGCGCCGCTGGGACTTTCCCACCCCGACCATCAGGCGTGTCACGCGTCGGCGCTGGCCGCCCGCGAACGGGTCGGCCCGGTGCCGTGGCTGTGGTACAGCGACCTGCCGTACGTGTACATCCCGCGGGTGCTCGCCGCGCGGTTTCGAGCGCTCCACAAAGCGGGGATCACCGCCACGCCTGCGTGTCCGTCGGTATCGAACGATTTCGCGGCGAAATGGCGCGCGTTCGGCGAGTACGTGACGCAAGTGCCGGTCCTCGACCGGCTGTGGCGGTTGCGCGAACGCCTCGAGCGCGGGGGCGAGCAGTACTGGACGCTCGGCCGCTGACACCTCAGCGGCGCGACGCGTCCCGTACCCGCATCGAAGCCTGGAGTGCGCTGCGACTGCGGTCCTGCGGATTCTGGATCAAGATCAGGGCGAGCACTCCGACCACCAACGCGAACGAACCCAACAACAAGGAAAAATCGCGGCGGCTGTACACCTTGTTGGGGCAGATCTGGCTTGGCGTGCCCTGCCCGGTGTCGTTGGCGACACGCGAGTTGGTGAGCGACGCGCTGTCGACCTTCCAGTGATGGGAGCTGTAGATGAAGCCGCTCCCGCAGGAGTACGACGGTGCGCCGAACACGTCGGCGTGCACGGGCCACAGTCCGATCGCCAGCGCGAGCGCGAAGAAGGCGGCCATCGCCCAGACCACGTTTCTCTGAGCTCGAGGCAGACGCACGGCGCTCCACACCTTTGGGGTCCGCGTCGCGGTGAGGCCAAAACTCCCCACCCAACTCCCACGTTGGAGGCCAGTCTACGGTGCGGGTTACCCGTCGGCTAGGGCAGGCGGCTGGGGGTGGACCAGCATGTCCGAGTGCTCGACCCGGGCGAGGGTCAGCACACCCCACAGCATCGCGACGAGCGCCCCGATCAGGACGATCGGCGCCAGGGAGCCTGAAAGTCCGAGTTTCTCGTTGAGCAGACCGACGCCGAGTGCGACACCGGTGAGCGGCTGCATGACTTGCTCCGCCCCGACCGCGGCGGCGAGCCCGCCGGTTTGGAAGGCGCTCTGCGCAAGCACGAGGCCGGTGATGGAGGTGACGGCAAGCGCGTACGGTTCCCAATGCGCAACCCAGTTGAAGGCTCCGCCGCCGAGATAGTGCACGAACGCTTTGGTGAGCACGGCACTGGTGCCGAACAGGGTGCCCGCGCCCAGGCCCAGAAACGCCGCCCGGTTCGATCCCGACGCGGCGCGCGCGGCCAGCACGCACACGGTCACGAACCCGATGATCGGAGGCGTGGCAGCAATCCACGAACGGGTCGTCGCGAGTTCCGCACCGCGCGTCGGAGCGACAACGAGCAAGAACAGTGACACGCCGATCGCGAGGACGACCGCGGCGGCCCACCCCGCCCGGTCGATGTGACGACGATTGATGCTCGCTCCCAAAAACAACGACAGGAGCAGCGACGTCGCCAGGATCGGCTCGACGAGCACCAGCGTGCCGGTACCGAGCGCGATGGCTTCGAACACGTAGCCGCCGACGTCGGCGCCCATCCCGAACAGCCATCGGGGACGGCGGGCCAGCTGGGCGAGCAGACCGATTTTGAGTGTCTTTTCCTCGGCGACCTGTTCGGCCTCGTGCTGTTGCAACACGTTGCTCAGCGCGTACGACAGTGCAGCCACGACCGCGCAGGTGACGGCCACGCCCAACCGACCGACGGTGATATCGACGGTGATCAGTTTCGTCAGCACGTCACCTCCCTCACCAGGAGAACCGAGCCCTCAACTTGCCTGTCACCCTACCGGCGTCACGTGGGCTGCGGGTCTCCCATTGTTCGAGCGGCGCAGCTCATGTGCGCAGCGGCTTGGGCGGGTCGTTGTCGTCGCGGAAGGCGCCCTGGTAGCGGCGTGCGTCGAGGCGGCGCAGGACCGGGAAGTTGCGGATTTCGAGGACGAGGAGCACCCCGGCGGCGGTGGCGACCCCGAGCGCCAGATGCCCGGTCCCCACCACGACCCCGATCCCGGCCGTCGCGAAGATCGCCGACGCGGTGGAGATCCCGCGGATGAACTCGTTCTGGCCGTGCACGACGACGCCCGCGCCGATGAAACCGATGCCGGTGACCACACCGGCGAGCGCTTGCGGTGAGGTCTTCCAGACCACCGCGGCGATCGCGGTGGCGGCTCCGCCGACGAGCGCGAACGTCCGGTCGCCGGCCGGCGAGCCCCGAAGCTCACGTTCGAAGCCGATGATGAACGCGAGAGCGAAGCCGAGCGCGATGCGAGCCAGCAACGCGGCTTCGGTCGGCACAGTTTGCGAGTCTACGTGTGTGTGCAGCCGTCGGCGGTTGTGGCGGGCGCGACCTCGGTTCCTTCGAAATCGGCGAGTGTGCTGATGCGAAACCGGCCGTCGCGGTCGGTGTCGCGACGCATCCGGTCGTCGCGCTCGCGGTAATAACGTTCACGGTGGTAGTGCGCGGTCTGCGGCGCGTAGCTCGCGATGAAAACTCGACGAGCGGCGTCGCTGTTGTTCGCTTCGCTGTAATGCGGCGCGAACCCATCGATGCATACCGCGTCGCCCGCGCAAAGCTCGGCAGGAAACCATTCGAGCGTCGACGCGACGTCGCCACGCACGACGCCTCGTTCGTCGACCGGGAGAACCTCGCCGACACCGGCGGCCAACCACAAGCAACCGGACTCCACGCGGCAGTCGTCGATCGCGACCAGGATCGACACGACCCGTTCCACGCCTGGATACGCGACGATGTCTTGGTGGGTGCTGTAGCCCGCCCCGCCCGGCTGTTTGTAGTTGAGCTTGTCCTTGAACGCGACGACCGGCTCGCCGAGCGCGGCCTGCGCACGCGAGGCCAGCGCTCCGGCGACCAGCGACGCGACGCCGTCGTGGCACACCGAAACGTTCTCGGTACGGCAGATACGCGGCCCGAGCGGCGTGCGTTCGGCGTAGTGGCCCCAGATGTGCGAGCCGCTCGGCCACGCCTCGATCGTGTCCGCCCAGCGCTGCAACGCGTTCGTGTCGGCACCGTCGAGCAGCCCCCGGATGATGACCTCGGTTCCAGCCATGTCCGGGAAACTACCCACAAGTCGGGCTATGCGTGGCGTCGACGCGATCGGAACGTCGTTGCCGTGAGCCCGCACACGATCAACATCACGGCGAGCACGGTCACCGGCTCCGTGTCGCCTCCGGTGCTCGCAAGCTGCGCAGACGACGGCACAGCCGGCGCGGTCGTCAATGTCGTGAGCGTCGACGCGGTCGTGGACGTCGTCGCCGTCGTCGTGGCGGCGGCGGCGGCGGTGACCGTGACGGTCCCGTGCATCAGCGCGTAGCCGTGGATCTGGCAGTAGTACACGTAGGTGCCGGGTTCGGTGAAGGTATGGGAGAACGTTGTCCCCGAAGCGGCGGCGATGTTGGCCGACGAGAACGACGGGTCCGTGCCGGTCCCTCCTGACCTGCCGTCACATGCGGCGGGTGTGCAACGGGTGACGGTGTGCGCGGCGCCGCTGCTGTTCACCCACGTGACGGTGTCGCCGACCGAGACGGTCAGCTGTTCCGGCACGAAACAGAATGCGGCGCAGTTCGTCGAAATGGTGACCGTCGGATCGTGGGTCGCTCGAGCCTTCGCAGCCGGCGCCGGGGCGGCCGCCGCCGGGGCGGCCAGCGCCCGGGCAGCAACGCGGGCGACCGCCGCGCCGTCAGTCGTGGTCGTGGTCGTTGACCCGGCCGTGGCCGTTGCTGTGGCCGTGGTCGTGGTTTTGGAGCGAGGCGCGGCTGCGAGCGCCGGGACGGCCGATGCCACCGTCAGGACCGCCGCGCCGAGACCGAGCGCGGCGACGGTCGCCAGTCGATGCATGATGAAGCCCCCGTAGGTTCGCCAATGATCCGTGGACAGTGCTGCAGATTGCCATACGACCGCCGCCCGGGTTCCGTTCACCGTCTTGGAGGAGTGCCATGAGTTCGAACGAAGCGACCGTGGCCGGACTCTGGCGCTACCCGGTGAAGTCGATGCTCGGCGAGGAACTCGACGTGAGCGCGGTCGGTGCACGAGGGCTGGCGGGCGACCGTGCCTACGCGCTCGTCGACGTCGGGACCGGCAACATCGTGAGCGCGAAGAACCCACGCCGGTGGGGGATGCTGTTCGAGTGCCGAGCGCGCTACCTCGAGTCGCCCGATCCGGCCGGTGACGTGCCGCCGGTTCGGATCACGATGCCCGACGGGACGACGGTCCGCAGCGACGACGCCGACCTCGCCGAGGTGTTGTCTCAGACGCTCGGTCGCCCGGTCCGGTTGACGACCCAGGCGCCAGCCAAGGTGATGATCGAGCAGTACGTGCCGCCCGTCGTCGGTGTCGTCGACGAACGAAGCGACACGGTCAGCGAAGGACAGATCGCGTTGCTTGCGCCGGCCGGAACGTTCTTCGACTGCGCGCCCGTGCACGTCGTGACCAGCGCCAGTCTCGCCACGCTCGCCGCCGCGTACCCCGGCGGACGTTTCGACCCGCGGCGGTTTCGCCCGAATGTGTTCATCGACGCGGGCGTCGACGCGTCCGGTTTCGTGGAGAACACGTGGGTCAAGCGGACGGTGCGGGTCGGTCCCGACGTCACGCTCGACATCGTGATGTCGGTCCCGCGTTGCGTCATGACGACGCTGGCCCAGGACGAGTTGCCGGCCGACAAGGGCATCCTTCAGACGATCGCCCGCGAGAATCGTTTCGAGATCCGCGGGCTCGGCCCGAGCTCGTGCGTGGGCGTGTACGGGATCGTGGCGACCGGTGGTGCCGTGTCACGAGGCGATCGGGTCGGCCTCGTGTCCCAATGATCGCCGCCCCGGAATCTGTCCGGTGTGCACGTGTTGTTCAGGTGTCGGCAAGCTCGGTGTCTCATCCGATCGGTACGTTCGGTGCATGAGGATCGAGCCGCATGTTCGCCCCCGCCGGATCACGCTCGAACGCGCCTTCAACGTTCGCGACCTCGGCGGGTACGCGGCGGCAGACCATGACACTGTCCGGTGGGGTTTGATCTACCGGGCCGACGGCATCCACCGCATCGAAGGTGCCGACCTGGCGCGGGTCGCCGGGCTCGGCATACGCACGGTCGTCGATCTGCGCACTCGGGGCGAGCTCGCCGATCACGGCCGCGTCGCGACCGAGTCGTTCGCGGCCTCGTACCGTCATCTGCCGCTCCTCGAACACGTCTGGGAGCGTGACCTGCCCGCCGCGGAACTCGATGCGGTCGACTTCCTTGCCGGCCGCTACCTCGACATGCTCGACCAGGGTGCCAGCTCGATCGTCACTGCGCTTTCGATCATGGCCGAGGCCGGGCGACTGCCGCTGGTTGTTCACTGCTCCGCCGGCAAGGATCGAACCGGCGTGCTCGCCGCGATCCTGTTGAGCGTGCTCGGTGTCAGCGACGACGACATCTCCGCCGACTACGCGTTGAGCCGAGCCGCGATGCGCGAACTGGCCGAGTGGGTGCGCAGCGAACGGCCCGAGTCGTACGAGACGAGGGCCGCGCAGCCGCCTGCGTTCCTCGACGCGCCACCGCTGGCGATGCGTCGATTCCTCGCCCGCGCCCGATCGCAGTACGGATCGCTCACCGACTATGTCCATACGATCGGGCTCGCCGACCGAGACGTCGTCAACCTGCGATCGGTGTTGCTGAGCTCCGAGGTCGGCCTGGGCTAGGACGCGGCCGAACGCGCGGTCTTCCGTCCGTTCGTCGGTATCGTCTGCGCGCCCACGATCTGGCGAAGCTCGTCCACCGCGCAGCACAGCATGTCGATCTTGTTTTCCAGCGACGTGAGCGACTCCGACGAACCCCCCGCCGGGCCGACGTGCTCGGCGGCTGCGAGTTGCTCGTAGCAGCTGCGCAACAGTCGGGCGGACGCGCGTTCTTCGGCGATGTAACGGCCGAGCAGCTCTCCGGTACGGATGTCGATCGAGTGGTCCTTGAAAAACCCGTCGAAGATGTCGGGCTTGTCGCCCGAGTCGAGCGTGTCGAGCTTCAACTTTTCCATCTTCTTCAGGTCGGACCGATCCGACTTCACCAAAGCGATCGCCTTTTGCAGATCGGAGTCGTCGTTGCAGCGAACCTCGTAGCCGAGCTCGTTGATGCGCTTCGCGAAGCTCATGCCGTGCTCGCCCTCGCAGGCCGCGACGGTCAGCAGCACCTTGCGTACGTCGGGGCTCGGAGTCGTGTCGGCCCAGACCGTCAGGTACTCGTACGCCTGTGCCTCGCCGACCGCAATCGCGTTCAACAGCCCCAGGTAGCTCGGCTTGTCACTCATCGTTGCTCCTTCGAGTGGCGGTTCGGCCACCCCATCCAAACGCGGCTCGGTTGCGACGTCAAAAGGGTACCGGCCTATCGTCGTCCGGTGACCGGCGAGACTGGCAGCGCCCTGCCGTGGGACCCGCTCGAGATGGCGGCGGCGGCGCGCCGGAAACTGACGGCCGGCGCCGCGACCTACTTCGAGACGACCGCGCAGTTTCCGCCGACCCACCACAACGAAGCCGCGTGGGCCAAATGGCGGTTCGTTCCCCGCGTCGCCCGCGACGTCGCGTCGGTGTCGACCACGATCGACCTGTTCGGCGCGACGATCGCCGCCCCGATCCTGTTGGCGCCGTGCGCGTTCGCAGGTCATGCCCATCCCGGCGGCGAGCTCGCGGTCGCCGCCGCCGCGGTGACGACCGCCACGACCTATGTCGTGGCGAGCACCGCAACCATTGCGCCCGACGAGGTGGCCCGCGCCGCTCCGGGCCGCTGCTGGCTCCAGTGCTACGTGCCCCACGACGAACAACAGCTCGCACCCACCATCGCCGGCGCGGCCGACGCCGGATTCGCGGCTGTGGTCGTGACCCTGGACGCACCGGTCGGTTCGCTGCGGCGCGACGGATACGTCCCCGACCGCCGAGACGTCGATCCGTTGGTCCGGGCCCGTCAGCGTCCGTCGCCGCTGAACCCGTCGGTTACCTGGTCGACGATCGAACGCATCGTCGGGCTCACGTCATTGCCCGTACTGGTCAAAGGATTGCTCCACCCCGACGACGCACGCGCCGCGCACGAACACGGCGCCCGCGGTGTCATCGTGTCGAACCACGGTGAACGCCAGCTCGACGGCGTCGTCCCGACCGCGGTCGTGCTCGAGACGATCGCGTCGGCCGCGTCCGGGTTGGTGCTCGTCGACGGCGGCATCCGCACCGGCCGCGACGTGCTGCGCGCGTTGTGTCTCGGCGCGCACGCGGTGCTGATCGGGCGACCGTACCTGTGGGCGCTCGCGATCGCCGGCCAGGCGGGCGTCGAGGAGTTGCTCGTTCGTTTGCAGCTCGAGTTCGAGAATGCGCTCGCCCTCACGGGCTGTTCGAGCGCGGGCGAAGCCGACCGTGGGCTGCTCCGGTACGTTGCATAGCGCCGCCCAGGCCGAGGAGGCCACATGACCGCAGGCGTAACTCCGACCGTCGCTGTCGCGACATCCGAGCTGACGGTAACTCCGATCACCGGAACGATCGGCGCCGAACTGTCGGGCGTCGACCTCGCCCGAGAGCTCAGCGACGAGACGGTCGCCGCCATCCGAGCTGCGCTAGTCGCGAACCGAGTCGTGTTCTTTCGCGACCAGACCCTCGACTACGAACGACAGGTCGCGTTCGGCCGCCGGCTCGGGACGTTGACGCTCGGCCATCCGACCATCCAGTCGCCGCCCGATCAGCCGCTCATGGAGGAGGTCGACTCCGCCAAAGGTGCGCCAGCCGCCGATTGGCACACCGACGTGACGTTCCTCGATCAGCCGGTGACCTTCACCTGCTTGCGCGGTGTCGTCATGCCCGACGTCGGCGGTGACACCGTGTGGGCCAACACCGTCAACGCGTACGCCACCCTGACGCCGGAGCTGCGCGCGCTGGCCGACAGCCTGCGGGTTGTGCACACCAACGCACCCACCGATGTCCGCATCGACGGCGGCCGTACGAATCCGGCGTGGATCGAGAGCGGCAAACAGTTCGTGTCGACGATCTACCGGGCCGAACATCCCGCCGTTGTCGTGCATCCGGAGACCGGCGAGCACGCGTTGCTGCTCGGAGGTTTCGCCCACCGCGTCGTGGGCTACCCGAACGACCTGTCGCGAGCGGTCATTCGCACGCTGCAGGAATACGTGACCCGACCTGAGAACACGGTGCGTTGGCACTGGCGGGTCGGCGATGTCGCGATCTGGGACAACCGGTCGACGCAACATTGCGCCGTCGTCGACTACGGCGACGCGTACCGTCGCTGCGAACGGGTGACCGTCGCCGGATCGACTCCCGTCGGTGTCGACGGCCGACCGGGTGTTGCCCTGAAAGGCGACGCCCGCGCGTTCTACGCGGGAATTTGAGCCGCGATCTGCGCGATTGACGTCGTCCCCAACATCTCGCTGGCCACGTCGCGCAGTCGACGTTGCACGTCGTCGACGAACGGGACCCGAGGTTCGAGTCGGTCCGACGGGAGCGGCGCGAACAGCTCGTATCCGCTGATCGCCAACGTCAGCTCGGCGACCGTGATGTCGCGCGGATCACGAACGAACACGTACCCACCTCGGTAGCCGCGTCGCGATGCGATCAACCCTGCGATGCGCATCTCGCCGAGAATTTTCGACAGGAATCGCAGCGGCACCTTCGATGCGCGCGCGATCTCAGCCGCTTTGAGCAGGCGATCGGGATAGGCGGCCGCGAGCACCCCGCATGCTCGCAGCGCGTACACCGTCTTGGCGGACGGCCATACGACGCCGCTGCCCGATGTCCGTCCGCCAGGTTGGGCCATTGGCGTGGTTCCCACCCTCCCACCCTTCGCGGGTGCAACGGGCCCGGCCGGCGCGGGCGCGGTTCGGTCGACCAAAACAGGACTAACCCTATGCTTATAGTCTAGTAGCGCGGTCGGGGCGGACGCCCGACCGCGTTGCCGGTGCCGGGCGGGCGCAGTCCGGGGCGGACCGCTTCACATGGGCGCCCAGGTTGCCGATGGGCACGACATGGTCGTTCCCTTGGTGGCGTTGGCGGTCCTGGCCCTCGCGGTGATCACGTCGCACATGGGAGTCGTGGCCTACGAGCAGGGCGCGCCCACGGGCCCGGTCGTGTCGGACGCTGTGGCTCCCAGCCGCGACCGACCACGTCGGCGACCCGGCCGACGAATCGAAGGTGTTCTAGCCGGTTCCCGCGGTTTGGATCGCGCCGGTCAGCTCGACGGACGCGTTCGCCACCCAGGCCCGGTCACGCGTCCCGTCCGCGACGTTGAGCGACGCGTCGGAGATGCCGTACAGCGTTTGCGCATTGCTGCTCAGCATCTGTTCCTTCGCGGCTGACGTCAGCGGCGGATAGCCGTATTCGGCTTGCATCCGCTCCGGGATCTCAAACGCCCGGAACGCATCGATGAGCGGCTGCGGAGACCCGTACCACGTCGAGTCGGTGCCCCACACGATGCGTTCGGATCCGAGCGCGACCAGCAGCTTGCCGAGCACATGGGCCGCCTCGACCGGACGACGCAACATGAGGAACCACGTGCTGCCGAGCTCGGCGTACACGTTGTCGCCGGCGCCGAGACCGGCTACCTCGAGGCTCTTGATCAGCCGGTCGACGCCGCGGGTCGCGTGTTCGCCGTCGTAGGGGCCTTCTTGTCCGGCCGGATCGCGCTCGTAGCCGGAGTGGTAGACGACGAACCTGATATCGGGAAAGGCCAACGCTGCGGGTCCGATATCTCGGGGCGACGCCGCGTCGAGCGACAGATCGGGGACCGGGCCGCCAAGGCCTTTGTGCGCGGCGACCACCCGTGGGCCGAGCGTGTCGACCCGTTCGAGGAACGGCATGCCGATCTCGTCGTCGTCGAGGAACCAGCCGCCGGTCGGCGCCGCTTTCGTCGGCGGTCCGTACAACGTGTAGACCTTCCAGCCTGACGGATCGAGGCCCGCCCGCCAGCCGGCCATCGCGTCGAGCTCGTCCGGGCCGAAGTTGGGATGCACGATGGTGTGCGTCAGCACGCGTCCAACGCCGGCGTAGCGGTCGATGACGTCGCGGGCGGCCAAGATCTGACGGTTGGTGCACACGTTCGATGCGGCCAGCCCCGGCGTCGACGTCAACAGCGCGACCGCGGTTTCCGACGCGCCGAACACGAGCGCGGCCCACGCGGCAGCGTCGATGAGCCGCGGATCGATCTTGGCCGACCAACGTTCGGGATCTGCCATGCGCAAGAACCCGCCGAGCGCGGCCGCGCCCGGACCGACCCAACGGGTCGGATCGACAAGATGCGTCTGCACATCGATGACCGGTGCGTCGCCCCGAAATGCCGCGTCGGCGGCGTCGAGCTCGAGGGTCGCAACGTCCGCAACGGCGAAGAAACCGCCGCCGTGCGCATCGTCGATGGCCCGCAACGTTGCTGCGGTGCCGCGCCGATCGAGCGTGTAGGCAGGCTCGGACATGCCCAGGCGGGACGCCGCGTCGCGCACCGTCGTGCCGCTGCGAACAATGGCCTGCCGATCGACGGTCCGCCACGGCAGCGGCCGGTACTCGTCGCTCGACCTCGCTCGAAGCAACGGCGGGACCACGACCGGCATTGGACGCCGACCGTAGGCGTCGACGAGACGTCCGTCTATTCCGCGCACGTGAACACCTCCGTGCGGGGACGTGCAACGTGTCGGACCGCCATCGCGGCGACGAGGTCGGTGAGGACGACGACGCCCCCCGTCGACCGAGGCGACGGCGGCACCCGCGAAAGGCCAGACCCCGATATCGGCCAGCGTCGGAGTGATCACGTCGGTCCCGTCGAACCCACGAACCGGGCGCCAGCCTTCCCCGGGTGGGAGTGCCGGCACCCGCAGCGCGCCGCGGCCAGCACCCTCGCTGTCGTCCCGCCCTGTCCGTAGCGTGGGCCGGGCCAGTCCCGTGGGTGTGAACGATCGGAGGCGCCATGCGGGTCGAATCGTCGGTGACGTCACTGTCGTGGATCCCTTCCGAGGCCGTCACCGGAGCGAACAAAGGCGTGTTCGAGATCGGCTTCACCCACTACGACGACCCGCCACCCGACGTGATCGAAGATCTCGAGGCGTTACGCCAGACCGACCGGTTCCGGTTCGCGAACCGGCTCGCAGGATGGGTGGAGACCGACAACGGACGCATCGTCGACGCCGGATATTCCGGTGGCGGGGTCATGGGCTCGACGACGATCAGTCTCGCCGGCAAAGGTGTCACGTTCGCGGCGGTCGAGCTGCCGGGCCTGCGAGACGAACCGGTCGTGACGCCCGAGTCGGCGACGTTCGTGCAGACCTACGGTGGCCGGACCGCACTCCCCGCGCCGCGCCACGTGCCGCGCCCGCCGTTCGTGCAGTTCCGCGCGCCGCTCGTATGGACGACATTGAAGCTCACGATTCACGCCGACGGCTCGAGTGACTACGAACTGACCGGCGCGAGCACCTTTCCGCGGCATTGGGTGTACGACGACGCCGGCAAGCTCGCCGCGAAGGTCGGACTTGCCGACTTCAAACAGTGGTATCGCAAGTCGTTCGGCCGGAACACGCCATGGGGTTCGACCAACAGCACCGCGCTGGTGACCGCGGTGGAGACCGCACTCGAACGTGAGCTGGCCGGACTGATCATGCGCGGCGGTGAGCCGCCGACGTTCCGCAAACTGAAGCCCGACGCGCTCCTCACCGAGCAGGGCCAACCGGGCGGCGACGTGTTCTTGGTGCTCGACGGTGTCCTCGTCACAGAAGTGGACGGCGATCCGCTCGCCGAGTTCGGACCGGGCGCGATCCTCGGCGAACGTGCCGTGCTCGAGGGTGGCCTCAGGACGTCGACGTTGCGGGCCGTGACCAAATGTCGGGTCGCGGTCGTGCGCGGCGATCAGCTCGACCGGGCCGCGCTCGAACAGATCAGCCAAGGTCACCGTCACGAAGACACCGATCGAGGCGAGATCCGCACGGCGTGAGACTCCTCTTTTGCGGGGTTCGCGGCTCGACATCGGCGCCCGGAGCGGAATTCGTCCGGGTGGGCGGACACACCTCGTGCGTCGCGCTCGCGCACGACGACCTTCGGTGGACATTGGTGCTCGACGCCGGGACCGGCATCCGACGCATCACCGAACACCTTGACGGCCGCGCGTTCGCGGGTGCTGTGCTGTTGACCCATCTGCACTGGGATCACGTGCAAGGGCTGCCGTTCTTTTCGGCCGGCGACCGCGACGACGCACAGGTGCACGTCTACATGCCTGACCAGACCGGCCCCGACGGTCGCGAACGCGACGCGGCCGACGTGCTCGCGCTCGCGATGAGCCCGCCCCATTTTCCGATCGGACCCGACGGGCTGCGCGGCGACTGGCGGTTCGAAAGCCTCGAACCCGGCCCGCATCAGATCGAAGGGTTCGACGTCGTCGCCTTCGACGTGCCGCACAAAGGGGGACGGACGTTCGGCTTTCGGATCTCCGACGGCCGAACATCGGTCGCGTACATCCCCGACCATTGTCCGCATCCGGACACGTCGCCGGCGATCGCGCGCGCATGCGCAGGCGTCGACCTGCTCGTGCACGACTCCCAGTTCGTCGCCCACGAACGTCCCGTCGCCGACCTGTACGGCCACGCAACGGTCGACGACGCGTTGGCGCTCGCCGAACGCTGCGGCGCCCGGCGCGTGGCGTTGTTCCACCATTCGCCGGCCCGCACCGACGACGACGTCGAGGCCATCGGACGTGAGGCGCGGCGCGCCGGTGCCGGCCTCGCCCCCGCGGTCGAAGTGCTCGTCGCCCGAGAACAGGACATGGTCGACTTCGCCTGAAACCAGCCGCTGGGCCGCAACCGCCGTAATCTCGGCGCCGATGCCGATCCGAGTGGTCATTGCCGAAGACAGTTACCTCGTGCGTGAGGGCGTCGTGCGCCTCCTCGAAACCCAAGACGGCATCGAGGTGGTCGGCGCCTGCGGCGATCTCGACGAACTGCTGGCCACCGTCGACGCTGAGCTTCCCGATGTGGTGCTCACCGACATCCGGATGCCGCCCACCGGTACCGACGAAGGCGTCCGGGCCGCCAATTCGCTGCGCGAACGGCATCCCCGGATCGGCGTCGTGATGTTGAGCCAGTACGCCGAACCGGCGTACGCGCTGGCGTTGCTCGAGCAGGGCTCGGCCGGCCGCGCCTACCTCCTCAAAGAGCGTGTCTCCGATGTCGATCAGCTGCTGCGAGCGATCCGTGAAGTCGCCGACGGCGGCTCGGTGATCGATCCCCGGATCGTCGAAGGTCTCGTGCAGGCGCGGTCGCGTCGGCGCGATTCGCCGCTCGAACATCTCACCCCCCGCGAGCGTGAAGTCCTCGCCGAGATGGCGCAGGGACGCAACAACGCGGGGATCGCCGCGACGCTCGGCCTGTCCGAACGGGCCGTCGAAAAGCACATCAACTCGTTGTTCTCGAAACTCGCACTGTCTGAGGAGACCGACGGTCACCGCCGCGTCAAGGCGGTGTTGGTCTACCTGTCGGCGCTCGACGGATGAACGCGCCCCCGGTGGCGTTCGCGCCGACGTCGAGGAGGGGGCTGGCCTCCCCACCGGCAGTCGTAGGGGCAACCTGGGCGAAGGCTGTCCCTCGGCGCAGGATCGGGTCATGAGCCCCGAACCTGGCGCCGCGGTCGGCGTCCTGATCGTCGACGATCAGGCCCCGTTCCGCCGCGCGGCCCGGATGGTGATGGCCGCGACGCCGGGATTCGACGTGATCGGCGAAGCCGAATCCGGAGAAGAAGCCGTCGAGCTGTTCGACCGTCTCAGTCCCGGTCTGGTGCTGATGGACATCAACCTGCCGGGCATCAACGGGATCGAAGCAACCCGTCGGATCACCAACGCGCATCCCGACGCCACCGTCTTGTTGCTGTCGACCTATCAGGCCGCCGACCTGCCCCGAGGTGCCGACACGTGCGGCGCCGCCGGGTATGTCAACAAAGAAGAGTTCGGGCCGGCAGTTGTCGTCGACCTGTGGAAGAAGCGGTCGGTCTGACCGGCCCGTCAGTCGCTCAGCGGGATGCGGCCGGCGATACGGGTGCCCTTGCCGGGCGCCGAGTCGACCGAGACGCTTCCACCGAACGCTCCCACCCGGTCGCTCATGTTCACGAACCCGTGACCCTGACGGGTGCCGCGGTCGAGCGCGAAACCCGCGCCCGTGTCGGCAACTTCGAACACCAGCGCACCTTCGACCTCGCGTAACGTCACGGTCGCTTCCGCGCCCGGGCCGGCGTGTTTGCCCGCGTTCTGGAGTGCCTCGAGGCAACAGAAGTACACCGCGGCCTCGACCTGTTGGGGGTAGCGGCCGATGTGCTCCGCCTCGACCGACGTCAGCAGTGCGGCGCGACCGGCCGCGGCCCGCAACGCGTCGGGAAGTCCACGGTCCATGAGCAACGGAGGGTAGATGCCGTGCGCAAGGTTGCGGAGCTCTTGCACGGCCTCTTGGAGGTCGAGGCCGATCTGGTCGAGCATCGTCTTGGCCTGTTCAGGGTCGGTGTCGGCAATCTGTCGGACGAGACGGACACCGACCGCCAACGCGACGAGATGTTGTTGCGCGCCGTCGTGCAGGTCACGTTCGATGCGGCGCCGTTCGGTGTCGGTCGCTTCGACGATACGAGCGCGCGACGCGCGCAGCTCGTTCGCCTGCCTGCGCACCGCGTCGAGTGACTCTTGGAGTGCCGAGTCGAGCTTCACGTTGTGCAGCGCCAGCCCGACCTGGCGTGCGAGCTCGGTGAGCGCGAGGTCGTCGGCATCGTTGAACGGGAGCGCACCTTGCGCGCGGCGGACCACGATCAACCCGAGCAGCTCGCCGGAGTTCGTGACCGGAGCGGTCCGCAGCACCGGCTCTTCGAGGCCAACCAGGATCGCCGGCAGCCACACCTGCGCCCATGCCGGTCCGGAAACCCCGGCGTGCGCGACAACGGTCTCTTCCTCAGGAGCGAGCGGAATCGTCGCCGGCCCGCGGTCGGGTACCGACACTGCCCGATCGATCCCTTGCGCGGCGCGTGTCCAGACTTCGGCGACCTCGAGGTTCATCGTCGCTTTGAGCGACTCGGCAAGTTGGAGGAGCAGCTCGTCGAGCGGAAGTGCGCGGGTAAGACGACTACCGAACGTTCGCAGTACTTCATCGGGTGCGTGTCCTTCTCCGTAGACGCGCCGCGTCGCGAGGTCGGTCAAGCGTTCGCGGGCCGGAACCCATAACAGCGCGGCGACCGCCGCAGCCAGCATCGAAAGGCCGAGAAGGTTTTTTTCGCTGGCGGACGGCGCATGTCCGAGACCGAACACGATGGCGAGATACGACGCACCGACCAGACCGACGAGGCCGGTGAGCGTGATGCTGTGCACGAGCAGACGATCGATACGGACCGCGAGCTGATCCGAAGCGCCAACCGCGAGGGACAACGGAATGAGCAACGTCGACGAGACCGCAACCGCCGCGACCGCTTGGGGCCACGACACCAACATGTCGAGCGCGACCGCGACGATCGAAATCGCGCCCGCAACCACAACCGCCCACGCCACCCACTGCAGGCGGGCGCGTTCTTGTTGCGTCGCGGCGCCCCGGCAACGGCGGACGTAACCCGCCAACCCGATCAACGCGGCGACGCCGCCGGCAATTATTACCGGCACCACCGCCACGCCGGGCCGTCGCGCGTCGAGCGACGCCGCAAGCGCGACCGCGCCCGCGTAGCCGACGATCGTGATCACGCGCCGTGCCCGACGATCGAGAGTGCCGCGCGGCAGGCCCAACGCGAGGTGCAGACCGATCGCGGGAAGCAACCCAACCGCGACCGCGAGGATCGCGGTGCGGGCGTCGCCGGCCCGGGGATGCGCCCGGGCGGCTTCGCCCGCCGCGATCACCGCGACCGCGCCGACCGCGGCACCGAAGACCATGATCCAACTCAGCAACTCTTTCGGACGTAGCACGGCCACGAACGTCGCGGCCGCGCTCCATCCGATCACCAGCACGCACACCAACACGCGTCCGGGACCCACCGCGACGTGCGATGCGGCTGCCGCGCCGGCGATCGCGACGCCCGACGCGGCCACGCCGACGGCGGCGACTCCGGCCGCGCGCCGCGAACCGCGCCGCGGCTCGCGCACCGAGCCGCGCAGGCTGGTGATCTCGAGCGGCGACGCAGGTTCCGCAGAGTCGATCTTGGTGGAAGCCACGGTCTTCAATCCCTCGTCGGCTCCGGCGGTCCCCGAGGTCACACGGCCGATCCGGTCGCGCCGACCGTCGCGTCGTCGTCGCTGACGACACGGCCGTCACGCATCCGGACGATGCGGTCGCCGGCCTCGGCGACGTCGTCGTCGTGGGTGACGAGCAAGATCGTCTGGCCGCTGGCATGGAGGCGACGGAACAGCTCGAGTACCTCGTGGCCGCCCTCGGAGTCGAGCGCGCCGGTCGGTTCGTCGGCGAGCAGCAGTGTGGGCTCATTGGCGAGCGCACGCGCGATGGCGAGACGTTGCCGCTGCCCTCCGGACAGGACGCCCGGCGCTTCTTTGGCTTTGTCGGCGAGGCCGAGGAGGTCGAGGAGGTCGCGGGCGCGTGACTCGGCACGCTTGCGGGCCGCGCCCGCGATCACCGCAGGGAGGGTGACGTTCTCGAGCACGCTCATGCTCTCGAGCAGATTGAAGAACTGGAACACGATGCCGATGTGCGTTCGGCGCATGATCGCGAGTTCGTCTTCGGATTTCCCGACGAGGGACAGACCGGCCAGGACAATCTCACCGTCGGTCGCGGTGTCGAGCCCGGCAACGAGGTTCAACAGCGTCGACTTTCCGCAACCGGAAGGACCCATCACCGCGACGAACTCGCCCGGCTTCATCGCGAAATCGACGCCGCGCAACGCCCGCACCGGCGCGCCTTCGGACTCGAAGTTCTTGCGAAGCCCGCGGGTCACGAGAATTGGGCTCTCGTCGATCATGATGCTCCTCCTGCTTTGATCGGATCGCCGACCACCTGATAACGGTACGCGCGCACGGTGGTCTGGCGGCCCTTGACGGCCTGCTCGCCGAGCGGTTCACAATCCGGTGGTGTCGCCAGCGCGGCGCGGGTCGCCTCGCTGAACACGAGACAGCCCGCGGGACGCGCGAGATCTTGGAGCCGTTGCGCGAGATTCACCGTGTCGCCCACCAGGGTGTATTCGAGCCGCGCTTCGGAGCCGAGGAGCGCCGCCGCCACCGGACCGGTGGACAGGCCGATGCCGAGCCCGAACGGCGGAAGGCCACGAGCCGCCCACGTCGCGTCGAGCACGACCTGAGCTTCGAGCATCGCAACCGCCGCCGCGAACGCACGGTCCGCGTGATCGTCTTGGGGGACCGGCGCCCCGAAGCACGCCATCACCGCGTCGCCGACGAACTGCATCACCGTTCCCCCCTCGGCGAGGATCGCGCCGTTCATCGCAGCTCGATGTTCGTTGAGAAGATGCGCGAGTGCGCTCGGATCTGTCGTTTCGGCGATGCCCGAATATCCACGCACGTCCGACATGATGACCGTCACGTCGAGCTCTTCGGTTTCGCCGATCCGCCCACCTTCGAGCCGGACCTTCTCGGCGATACCGGTGGGCAGCAACCGGCTCAGTGTCTCGCCCTGTTCCTCCCGATCGACGATCGCTTGGTGCAGGCTCCGCAACCGTTTGAGCGCACCGGCCTCGCCGGTAGTCGCGTCGCGTGACAGCGCCAAGAACAGTTGGTCGACCATCTCCGCGACCGAAGCCGGCGTCGTATGCAACGAGGCCGCGATCGCTTTGATCGGGCGACCCTGCGCGACCTGCTGCAAGAGGCTTTCCTCGTCGGCGGTCAGTCCGCCGATGCCGGCGACCGGATGCACGAGCGCCTCGACGATCTTGGGATCGAGCACCGAGCCGCCGGTCGCGACTTCGCGCACCGCGCGCGCGAGCTGGTTTCCTTCGGCGATGCGGTCCTTGAGCAGGTACGCGTAGCCCGCGGCGCCGTCGGCGAGCAGCGAGATCGCATACTCGGGATCGTCGTATTGCGACAACACGACGATGCCGGTACCGGGATGACGCTTGCGGAGTTCTTTGGCGGCGTCGATCCCTTCACGCTGAAAGGCGGGCGGCATACGGATGTCGGTCACCAGCACCTGCGGCGCGGCGGCCGTCGCCCCCGCGATGAGCTCGTCGTAATCGCCGGCCGTGCCGACGACCTCAAGGTCGGATTCGATCGCGAGCAGCGCCCGGACACCCTCGCGGACGATCACATTGTCGTCGGCGAGGTAGACCGTGATACGGCCGGACTCCGGAACGGTCGTTCCCATCGGCTCCATTCACCCACATGGCTGGCCCGCCCGCCAGGTGGCCGGCGTCCCCGCGGTGGGGGTGCTGGCATCATGAACCGGCTCCGAGGCGCTCGCCCCCGCGGCACAGTGCCGCGGTCAATCGTCCGGAAAGCGTCGGCTGCCCAGGTTCCGCATCTTCTTGAGATAGTCCCGCATCCGCAGATCCTCGTCGCCGCCGAGCGTTTCGAGCAGCCGTTCGAGGGAGGCGAAGCCGTCGCGGCCGAGCTCGGTTCGAAGACGGCGCTCGATCGTCCGGGCCGCTTTTCGTTGCGCGGCGAGGTACTCGACCGCCAACGGGTGACCTGCACGACCTTGTCCCGGCCGTTGGTCGCCGACGCGACGACGTCGACATAGCGGCGATCACGCAGGTTGGCGGCGCCTTGGCGGCTGACCCCGAGCTCGCGACCGATCTGCGAGATCGTCGTGTTCTGCGGACCGAGAAAATCCTCGGGAACCTCGCCGCCGACTTCAACTTCGATCAACGTCCCCGACCGCCGGTCGTGCTGTCGGTCGATCCCAAGACGACGCTCACCGGAACACCCTGAAATCACCGCAGGACCGAAAGACCGCAGCGGGTCTCGCCGTACGACGACGTGCCGTCCACGCGCAACGTTCGATACCTGCCCGGACCGTGTCCGGTCCCAACGAATCCGTCGCTCGACTGCATCCGCCGGTGTTCGCCGCGGTGGGCGTGCGAGGCTGGGGCGGTGAGACGATGCTCGCTCCTCGTCGTGTGCCTCGTCGTCGTCGCCGCGTGTAGCGCAAGCCCGCACCACACGTCGTCGAAGCCGGCCCCGTCGTCTTCGTCTTCGTCGTATCCGTCGGTCGGTATACACAAGATCCGCCATGTGATCGTGATCATGCAAGAGAATCGCTCGTTCGACAGCTACTTCGGGACGTTCCCCGGCGCGGACGGAATCCAGATGTTGCATGGTGTGCCGACGGCCTGCGTGCCCGACACCGGCGGGCGTCGGTGCATCCGACCGTTCGTCGACCACGCCGACGTCAACGGCGGCGGTCCGCACCAATACGCCAACGCCACCGCAGACCTCGACCGCGGACGCATGGACGGGTTCGTCATCCAAGCACGCAACGCCGTGCAGAACTGCGGATACTTC
>Ga0182024_10005379_pt1 | contig 28752 bp, 29 predicted proteins | sample P32metaG_FD_120480 | JGI IMG/M metagenome (GOLD analysis project Ga0182024, IMG submission 120480) | Permafrost microbial communities from Stordalen Mire, Sweden - P3-2 metaG (Illumina Assembly) | ecosystem: Environmental > Terrestrial > Soil > Wetlands > Permafrost | place: Sweden: Stordalen...
AATCTCTTCGCAAAGGGGACTGGGGCCATCGTTGCGTCATTCGGGCCGGAACGCGAGCACCCTCCCAACACAAACGCGCTGGTCACGGGCGATTTTCACATCGACTTTTTCAGGTCGAAGTAGTTAGTCGACGCCCGAGGTGGGGAAGGGTCAGACAATGACAGAGAGACTGGATGGCACGGTGGCCCTCATCACGGGGGCCTCGAGCGGTATCGGCGCCGCCGCCGCCGCCACCCTGGCGGCCCAGGGAGCGGCGGTGGCCGTGGCGGCGCGGCGCAAGGACCGGCTCGACACGCTGGCCGACGGCATCCGCCAGCAGGGCGGCACCGTGCTGGTGCTCGAGTCCGACATCACCGACGAGAGCCAGGCGACCGATGCCGTCGATCGTACGGTCAGCGAGCTGGGGCGCCTCGACACGCTCGTCAACAACGCCGGCGTGATGCTGCTCGGTCCGGTGGTGGGTGCGCCGGTGTCGGAGTGGCAGCGAATGGCCGAGCTCAACGTGCTCGGCCTGCTCTACTGCACCCACGCCGCGCTGCCGCACTTGCTCGGCGCGGCCGAGGACAGCCCGCGCCGGGTGGCCGACATCGTGAACATCAGCTCGGTGGCCGGCCGGGTGGCGCGCAACGGCAGCGGCGTCTACAACTTGACCAAACACGGCGTCGGCGCCTTCAGCGAGTCGCTGCGCCAAGAGGTCACCGGCCGCCACGTGCGCGTCTCACTGGTGGAGCCGGGTGCCACGGAGACCGAGCTGGCCGGTCACAACCGCCCCGAGGTGCTCGAGACCATGCGGACCCGGTTCGCCGGTATGGAGAGGATGAAGGCCGAGGACATCGCCGACGCCATCGCCTACATCGTCACCCGTCCCCGGCACGTGGCGGTGAACGAGATCCTGATCCGCCCCACCGAACAGGAGCAGTGACGGCTCAGGTTCCTCGAGGCGCCGCCTCTGCTCAAGGTGCGGGGGCGTCGAACCAGTCCCAGTGCCACGGCGTGACCGTCTCCAGAGGACCGGCGTGAACGATGCTGTCGGCGGCGGGTCGCCATCCTTCGACGACCTCGCCCAGTGAGGACGAGACACCGACGGGGCTCTCGTCCAAGAAGCACACGGTGACCCGGTGGCGTCCCGGTCGCCAGGCCAGCCGGCGCTCCTCGTCGGAGACGAAGCTCCACACGCCGGCCACCCCGGATGTCCCGAGCAAGGCGGCGATGTTGGTGCCGTCGTCGGTCGGGCCGGCCGTCGGCGGCAGATCCTCGACCACGATGTAGGCACCGAGGTTGGGCCGATAGGGCACGGCCTCGGCCGAGATGAGCACACGCGGCGCGGCGTGGATGGCTCGGACGTCGAACGGGCCCGACAGGCGGGCCCGACGGTGTCCGTGGAAACGACCGACGTCGCGGAGCCGGCCGCCGAGGGCCTGGAATTCTTCGAGCGTCTGTTGGACTGGTTCGGCCATGAGATAGAGGGTGACGTAGTGGACGGGAGCCAACAGGTCGCCGTCCACCGCCCGCGCCGCCCGGCAGGCCGGGGTGGACACCCAACGCTGGCCGAAGGCCATCCCGGGCAGCGGGTACTGCTCGGGCATGTGGTCGAGCTGGTGCCACTGGTTGTAAGAACGGTGCTCGGCAGGATCGGTGATCTCGGTGAAGGAGAAGAAGCCCACCTTCACCTTGTTCATGACGTGAAGCGGTTCATGACGTGAAGCGGTTCATGACGTGAAGCGCGCCGCGTCCTCGGACCCGCCGGTGGCGTCGCCTTCGCTGTAGGAGTGGGCACCCGCTCCGGCCAGCCTGCCTCCGGCCACGATGAGGTACTCGTCGCGGATGGGGCGATCCTCGAACCAGCACTCGAGGATCTCACGGGTGCCGGCCGCGTAACGGGCCTGAGCCGAGAGCGACGACCCCGAGATGTGTGGGGTCATCCCGTGATGGGGCATCGTCCGCCACGGGTGGTCCCGGGGGGCGGGCTGGGGAAACCAGACGTCGCCGGCGTAGCCGGCGAGCCGTCCGCTCTCGAGAGCCCGGACGATGGCGTCGCGGTCACAGATCTTCCCCCGCGCCGTGTTCACCAGATAGGCGCCGCGCTTCATGGTGCCGATCAGTGCGTCGTCGAACAGGCCCTCGGTCTCGGGATGGAGGGGAGCGTTGATGGTGACGACGTCACAGACAGGGACGAGTGATGCCGCGTTCGGATGGAAGGTCAGGCCCAACTCCTCTTCCACCGAGTCCGGGAGTCGGTGGCGGTCTGTGTAGTGGAGCTTCATGTCGAAGGGCTTGAGCCGCCGCAGCACCGCCAACCCGATCCGACCGGCAGCCACGGTACCGACGGTCATGCCTTCGACGTCGTAGGAGCGCTCCACGCAGTCAGCGATGTTCCATCCGCCTCTCGTGACCCATCCGTAGGAGGGGAGGTAATTGCGGACGAGGGACAGGATCATCATGACGACGTGCTCGGCCACGCTGATGCTGTTGCAATAGGTCACCTCGGCCACGGTGATGCCGCTCTCGATGGCCGCCTGGAGATCGACATGGTCCGAGCCGATGCCGGCCGTGATGGCCAGCTTGAGCTTCGGCGCCCGGCTGATCCGCTCGGCGGTCAGGTAGGCGGGCCAGAAGGGCTGCGAGATCACGATGTCGGCGTCGACGAGCTCGCGGTCGAGAACGGAGTCGGCGCCGTCCTTGTCGTCGGTGACAACCAAGGTGTGCCCGGCATCTTCGAGGAACCGGCGCAGCCCGAGCTCTCCTGACACGCTCCCGAGAAGGGCTCCGGGGACGAAGTCGATGGCGTGGGGAGTGGGCAGGGTCTGTCCGTCGGGGTAGGTGTCGAGGACGGGGATCCCGTCGCGCGGATAGGTGTCGGGGTAACCGTCGACAGGGTCCTTGTAGAGCACGCAGACGATCTTGGCCATCATCCCTCCTCTGGGTGGTACGGCCTCTGAGTGGTACGGCCTCTGGGTGATACGGCCACCGTGAGGCGGCCGCTCGTGTGACGTGTGGGCGCCGACGACCGGCGGTCAGGCGCCGAGAACGACGACCGAGCGGAGCACCTCACCTCGTTCCATGCGGTGGAAAGCCTCTTCGACGCCGTCGAGCGGGATCGTCTCGGAGACGAAGCGGTCGAGATCGAGACGGCCCTGAAGATAAAGGTCGACGAGCATGGGGAAGTCGCGTGAGGGCAGGCAGTCGCCGTACCAGCTGGGCTTCAGGCTGCCGCCGTGGCCGAAGAAGTCGATCATGGCCATGTCGATGCGCATGTCCGGCGTGGGCACCCCCACCTGGACGAGGGTACCGGCGAGGTCGCGGGCGTCGAAGGCCTGTTGCATGACCTTGGCGTTGCCCACGGCCTCGATGCAGACGTCGGCGCCGAAGCCTCCGGTCAGCTCACGGATGGCCACGACGGGATCGAGGTCTGCGGCGGCCACCACATCGGTGGCCCCGAACTGGGTGGCCAGCTCCAGCTTGCGGGGATCGAGGTCCACGGCGATGACCTTGGCCGCCCCGGCCAGGCGGGCCCCGGCCACGGCGGCACAGCCCACGCCACCACAGCCGAAGACGGCCACGGTGTCGCCGTTGGTGACGCCGCCGGTGAACATGGCCGCACCGAGGCCGGCCATGACACCGCACCCGAGCAGTCCCACCGCTTCGGGGCGGGCGCGGGCATCGACCTTGGTGCACTGACCGGCGGCCACGAGGGTCTTCTCGGCAAAGGCTCCGATACCGAGAGCGGGCGCCAGTTGGGTGCCGTCGGCCAGCGTCATGGACTGGGTGGCGTTGTGGGTGGCGAAGCAGTACCAGGGGCGGCCCCGGCGACAGGCCCGGCACTCCCCGCATACGGCCCGCCAGTTGAGCACCACGAAGTCACCGGGCGTGACCGACGTCACGTCGGGCCCGACCGCCTCCACCATCCCGGCCGCCTCGTGGCCGAGGAGGAAGGGGAAGTCGTCGTTGATGCCACCCTCCCGGTAGTGGAGGTCGGTGTGGCAGACGCCGCACGCCTGCACGCGCACCAGGGCCTCGCCCGGGCCCGGGTCGGGGACGAGAACGGTCTCGATGGCCACCGGTGCACCCTTGGCCCTGGCGACGACGCCGCGCACTTCGTGAGCCACCGCGCCTGCCTCCCCGGTCGATCGTCCGACGTTGCTGCCGGGCAACCTACAGCGCGTGAGTCAACCCTGTCAGGAGTCCGCCCGCCCGGGGGGACCCGACTCGGAGGGGGACGCGCCATCGGCTCGGTCGGTAGTGACCGACAGCGCCATCGGTCAGACGTTCACCCGGGCCATGTGCTCGTCGGGATAACGGTTGCCGGTGGCCACGCCCTTGGGGGCGACCTCATCGATAGCGGCGAGGTCGTCGGCCGAGAGCTTTATGTCGGCGGCGGCGATGTTCTCTTCGAGGTAGGCGCGTCTCTTGGTCCCCGGGATGGGCACGATGTCGTCGCCCTGGGCCAGGACCCAGGCCAGGGCCAGCTGGGACGACGTGACCCCCAACGCACCGGCCAGCTCGGCCACCTTGTCCACCACAGCGAGGTTGCGGCCGAAGTTCTCGCCTTGGAATCTCGGTGAGAACCGCCGGAAGTCCGCCGTGGCGAACTGGTCGGGGCTGGTGATCGTCCCCGACAGAAAACCGCGGCCGAGGGGGCTGTAAGGGACGAAGCCGATCCCGAGCTCCCGCACGGTGGCCAGGATCTCGTCTTCGGGCTCCCGGGTGAACAGCGAGTACTCGCTCTGCAGGGCGGTCACCGGGTGCACGGCGTGGGCCCGGCGGATGGTGGCCGGCGCCGCCTCGGAGATGCCGAGATGACGGACCTTGCCGGCGGCGACGAGCTCGCTCATCGCCCCCCAGGTCTCCTCCACGGCGACGGTCGTGTCCACCCGGTGCTGGTAGTAGAGGTCTATGACATCGACCCCCAGACGCTCGAGCGAGGCGTCACAGGCTTTGCGCACGTAGTCGGGTTTCCCGTTGACACCGATGAAGGACCCGTCGGCACTGCGCTCGTTGCCGAACTTGGTGGCCAGCACGACTTCGCCCCGGCGCGCCGCGATCGACTTGCCCACCAGTTGCTCGTTCACGAACGGCCCATACATGTCGGCCGTGTCGAGGAACGTGACTCCCAGGTCGAGTGCCCGGTGAATGGTGGCCATCGATTCGGTGTCGTCGGCCGGCCCGTAGGACTGGCTCATCCCCATGCATCCGAGGCCCTCGGCCGATACGACGAGCCCCTGGCCCAGTGTGCGCGTGTTCATCTGCGTGGTCCCTTCTGTGTTGTCCCGATCTCTGTCGTCCCGATCGGTGTTGTCCCGATCTCTGTCGTCGCGTCGAGGAGCCGGTCGATGTCTCGAAGGTGGTGGACCAACTCGTGCACGGTGTGCCGTCCGATCCAGTCCACGGTCCGCACCTCGGTCGTGGGCCAGTGGTAGACGCCGGTGCGATGCCACCGGGCATCGTCCAACTCGTCGAGCGTCCGGGCCATGGCGTCGGCGGCGGCGGTGATCTCCCCGGCGACGACCGTTCTCTCCTGGGCGTTGTAGGCCTCCTCGAGCACCCGCTCCTGGCGCCGCATGGAAGCGAAGTCGGGCCGATCCTCGGTGCAGGCCTGGAGGACCCGGCCCCTCTGCACCCGGAGCACGTCACGGGCATGACAGGCGTACTCGAGGGCCGACCAGACATCGGCCCGGGGGTGCGCCCGCAGAGAGACCTCGTCCACTCCGTCGAGGACCTCGCCGAAGCGTTGTGCCCGGGACCGCAGGGCAGGCCCTATGTCGGCACGCCGGAGGCTGCTGTACGAGTACCCGCACTCCGAGCACGGCTCCATGGGGCCGACCTTAGCGAGAGCGCCCGACCGCTCCACCCCGGGCTGCGGCAGAATGGACCCATGGCCCCCGGATCCTCCTCCCTCGACAGCTTCAGCACCCGCTCCACTCTCGCCGTCGGCGACCGGAGCTTCGCCGTCCACCGCCTGGGAGCGCTCGACGGCGCCTTCGACGTGGCCCGGCTCCCGTATTCGATGAAGATCGTCCTCGAGAACCTGCTGCGCCACGAGGACGGCCGCCACGTCCACGCCGCCGACATCGAAGCCGTGGCTAGTTGGGCGTCGCGCCAGAGCGGAGGCGCCGAGGCCACCACCGAGATCGCCTTCACCCCCGAGAGGATCCTGTTGCAGGACTTCACCGGGGTCCCGGCCGTGGTCGACCTGGCCGCCATGCGGGACGCGCTGCTGTCCATGGGAGGCGCCGCCGGGCGGATCAATCCTCTCGTACCGGTGGAGCTCGTGATCGACCACTCGGTCATCGCCGAGTCCTCGGGCCAGGCATCGTCGTTCGCCACCAACGTGGCGATCGAATACCAGCGCAACATCGAACGCTACGAGTTGCTGCGTTGGGCGCAGCAGGCCTTCGACGGGTTCCGGGTCGTCCCCCCGGGCACCGGCATCTGCCACCAGGTGAACCTGGAGTACCTGGCCCGTGTCGTCTTCGCCACGGCCGACGGTGCCGCCTTCCCCGACACGCTGGTGGGGACCGACTCGCACACGACCATGGTGAACGGACTCGGCGTCCTCGGCTGGGGCGTCGGAGGGATCGAAGCAGAGGCGGCCATGCTCGGTCAGCCCCTCACCATGCTCGTGCCGCCGGTGGTGGGGCTGCACCTCACCGGAGACCTCCGCGAAGGCACAACGGCCACCGACCTCGTCCTCACCATCGCCGAGCTCATGCGCCATCACGGCGTGGTCGGGAAATTCGTCGAGGTCCACGGAGCGGGCCTGGCCCATCTCCCGCTCGAGAGCCGGGCCACCATCGGCAACATGGCGCCCGAGTACGGAGCGACCTCGGTGATCTTCCCGGTCGACGAGCTCACCCTCAGCTATCTGCGGTTCACCGGCCGCGACGACGATCACGTGGCGCTGGTCGAGGCCTACACGAAGGAACAGGGGCTGTTCCACCGGCCCGGTGACGACGCCCCGGTGTTCTCCGAGATGGTCGAGCTCGATCTCGGCACGGTCGAACCGAGCCTGGCCGGACCGTCGCGGCCCCAGGACCGTGTCTCGCTCTCGGGGGCGAGGGCCGGCTTCGTGAAGGCGGTGGACAGCGCCCGGCAGAAAGCGGGCGACAAGGCCGGACGGCGTGGCGCGGTGGCGACTCTCGAGGACGGCACCAGCCACGAGATCAGCGACGGCCACGTCGTCATCGCCGCCATCACCAGCTGCACGAACACCTCGAACCCACAGGTCATGCTGGCGGCCGGGTTGCTGGCCCAGAAGGCCGTCGAGCGGGGGCTGCGGACGAAGCCGTGGGTGAAGACCTCGCTCGCCCCCGGATCGCGGGTGGTCATGGACTACTACGAGCGGGCCGGGCTCACCGCGCCCCTGTCGACCCTCGGTTTCGACCTCGTGGGCTTCGGCTGCACCACCTGCATCGGCAACTCGGGGCCACTGCTCCCCGGCGTCTCGGCCGCGGTCGGTGAGGGGGACCTGTCGGTGGGGGCGGTGCTGTCGGGCAACCGGAACTTCGAAGGCCGCATCCATCCCGACGTCCGGCTCAACTATCTCGCCTCTCCCCCGTTGGTCGTCGCCTACGCCCTGGCCGGCACCATGGACATCGACCTCACCACCGAGCCCCTCGGGACCGACAGCACCGGCCAGCCGGTGTACCTGCGCGACATCTGGCCCTCGTCGACGGAGATCTCCGAGGTCCTCGAGCGGGCCGTCACCTCGGAGATGTTCCGGCAGCGCTACGGCTCGGTCTTCGAAGGCGACGACTTCTGGCGGGCCATGGCCGTCGGCGGCGGTGACACGTTCGGGTGGAAGGAGGGCTCCACCTATGTCCTGCAGCCGCCGTTCTTCGCCGGAATCGGTGCCCAACCGGCTCCGGTGCGCGACATCCTGCGAGCCAGGGTGCTCGCCATCCTGGGCGACAGCGTCACCACCGACCACATCTCGCCGGCCGGTTCCATCCGCGCCAGCTCACCGGCCGGGCAGTATCTGATCAGCCACGGCGTGGAGGCATCGGAGTTCAACTCCTACGGCGCCCGACGCGGCAACCACGAAGTGATGATGCGGGGCACGTTCGCCAATGTGCGGCTGCGGAACCTGCTCGCCCCGGGCACCGAGGGCGGGGTCACCCGCCACCTCCCCGACGGCGAGGAGATGAGCATCTACGAGGCCGCCATGGCCTACGAGGCCGAGGGTGTCCCGCTGGTGGTGTTCGCCGGAGCCGAGTACGGCTCGGGTTCGTCGCGCGACTGGGCCGCCAAGGGCCCGGCCCTTCTCGGGGTGCGGGCCGTGGTGGCCCAGAGCTTCGAGCGCATCCACCGCTCCAACCTGGTGGGCATGGGCATCCTTCCCCTGCAGTTCGCCGACGGCGAGACCCTCACCACTCTCGGTCTGAGCGGCGAGGAGACCATCGACATCCTCGGCCTCGACACTTTCAAGAGCGGAGAGGTCCCGAAGGAGATCACGGTGCGGGCCGGCACCGTGGAGTTCAGCGCCCGGGTCCGCATCGACACTCCCATGGAGGCCGAATACTTCCGCCACGGCGGGATCCTGCCTTACGTGCTGCGCCAGCTGGCTCTCTAAGGCCGGCCGTACCCGGCGTCGGCGGCGGAGCCGAGAAATCCCCTGGGGCGACGGTTCATGGCCGGTGGCCCCCTCTACACTCCGCACCGATGCCACGCCCGGTGCCCGTCACCAACGTCCGGGCGCTCGTTCTGGTCGGCCTCGTCACGGTGGCGACGATAAGCATCGCACTGGCCGGCGGTGCCGGTGCGTCGGCCGCACCGGTGTCGCCCCGCACGGCGTCGGTCGTGGCCACGGCGGCGGCCTACAACGCCGACGCCCCCGACCCCGACATCATCCGCGACGGATCGACGTACTACGCGTACACGACAGCGGGCCAAGGCGGGCACATCCCGGTCCTCGAATCGACCGACCTCCAGCACTGGACTTACGCCGGCGACGCGCTGCCCACATTGGCCCCCTGGGAGAAGCCGGGAATGACATGGGCACCCGGGGTCGTCGTCCTCGATGACCAATTCGTCATGTACTACGCCACCGAGCGGGCCGGCGACGGCGAGGAGTGCATCTCGGAGGCGACGTCGATCTTCCCGGCCGGGCCCTTCGTCGACTCGAGCACGTCGCCGCTCGTCTGTCAGGCCGCCTACGGAGGGTCGCTCGATCCCCAACCCTTCGTCGACACCGACGGGACCCCGTACCTCTACTGGAAATCCAACGGCGGCAACGGGAGCCTGCCGATTCCCGGTGACATCTGGGTGGCCCGGCTCTCTGACGACGGAAGCACGGTCATTGATGGTTCGGCGCGGGTGCTGCTCACCGAGACACAGTCGTGGGAGTCCACGGTCGAGAACCCGTTCATGGTCGACGAGTCCGGTGCCTACGTCCTGTTCTATTCGGCCGGTCAGTGGAACAGCGCCGGTTACGGCGTGAGCTACGCCGTCTGCCAGGGACCGCTCGGTCCCTGCGTCAAGCCCGTCGGGGCCCCGATCCTGCATTCCGACGCCTACCGGCTGGGACCGGGCGGCGAGTCCCTCGTCACCGACGCCCAGGGGAACTGGTGGATGGCCTACGCCGCCTGGGACGGGCCCACGAGCGAGTACTCCTACGCCGCCGGGGAGTTCCGCAGCCTCTGGATAGCCCCGGTCACCTTCTCGGGATCGACCCCCGACATCGGGGCCGGTGAGGCCCCCGAGGGATACGACATGGCCGCCTCCGACGGCGGCATCTTCGCTTTCGGCGCCGCCCCCTACCACGGGTCGATGGGCGGCCACCGGCTCGACGCCCCCGTCGTGGCCACGGCCGAGGATCCGGCCACGGGCGGCTACTGGGAGGTGGCCGGCGACGGCGGGATCTTCGCTTTCGACGCCCCCTTCTACGGCTCGATGGGCGGCAAACACCTGACCGGGTTCGTTCTCGGCATGGCTTCCACCCCCGACGGCGGCGGCTACTGGCTGGTGGCCTCCGACGGTGGCGTCTTCGCCTTCGGCGACGCCGGCTACTACGGCTCGATGGGCGGGAAGCCACTGGCCAAGCCCGTCGTCGGGATAGCGGCGACACCGGACGGACGCGGCTACTGGCTGGTGGCCTCCGACGGTGGCGTCTTCGCCTTCGGCGATGCCCCCTTCCACGGCTCGATGGGCGGAACGCCACTGGCCAAGCCCGTCGTCGGCATCGCAGCCATGGCTCAGGGGGGTGGGTACTGGCTGGTGGCGTCCGACGGCGGTGTCTTCGCCTTCGGCGGCGCCCCGTACTTCGGTTCGACCGGCGGCATCGCCCTGGCCCGACCGGTGGTGGCCCTGATCCCGGGACCGGGCAGCGGCGGCTACTGGTTGGTGGCCTCCGACGGCGGCCTGTTCAACTTCGGCGACGCCGGGTTCTCCGGTTCCATGGGGGGCACCCCGCTCGACGCACCGGTGGTGGGTGGGGCGGCGGCCTGACGCCCATCGGTGGTGAGCCGATTCAGGCCGTGGCCCGGTCCATGATCACGAGCGGCTCCTCGGTGAGGACGAAGGCCAGGCGCTCGGTGTCGAGGAACTTCGGCAGATCGGCCCAGACATCGGCGAAGTCCTTCTCGGCGATGTGCGCCTTGTACTCGTCCATCGAGGGGAACAACTGCACGGTGACACCGTCGTAGCCACCGTCGTCGCTGTCCCCGTAGTCGTCCAGAGGACGGTGGTGCTGTTCGTAGCGCACGACATGGCTGCCGCTCTTGGTCGAGGCCACCAGGGGACCGTGGTGGTCGCGCCAGTAGGCATGGAAATCCTCGGGTGACATCCCGTGCTTGCGCCGGATCAGACAGGTGAGCTTGATCATCAGGGGTCCTTTCCGTCCTCGGCCTCGCCGTGGACCGAGAGGTTGCCACGAACCCGGTGGTCCTGGCGATGCGGTCCCAGTCCACGACCGTCGGCCGTGGACTGGGCCCGCTCCCGGATCAGGTGGTCCCGGCCTCGGTGGCCGGCGCCGTCACGGTGACGGCGACGGTCAGCTCCTCCACCCCGCGGACGAGGGCCAGCTCGACCGGAGCGGCTGTCCCGGCCCCTTCGAGGGCGGCGGCCAGGTCGTCGACCGTCACCACCGGCGTACCGGCCACGGCCACCACGAGGTCACCCTGGCGGATCCCGGCCACCGCCGCCGGGCCGCCGTCCTCCACGGCGCGGACGAGGATCCCGTCGCGCTCGGGCAGACCGACCGACCGGCGCAGGCGCCGGGCCACGTGCGAGGGGGCCACGGCGATCCCGAGCCGGGGTCGGCGGGGCTCGACGCCGCGACCGAGGGCGTCGACCCGCCCGCGCAGCTCGGCGTCGGCCGGAACGGCCAGGTAGAAACCGTCGCCGATCCGGTGCGTATCGATCCCCACGAGCTTGCCCTCACCGTCGACGAGCGGACCGCCCGACGACCCCCGGGCCAGGGGGGCGGTGTGCTCGAGGGCACCGCTCACCTTCCGGCCGCCCGGACCACGAAAGGCCACATCGACGGCCGAGACGAAGCCGACGCTCACCCGCAGCCCACGCCCACCGGGGTTGGCCAGACCGAGGACGGCGTCGCCCACGCCGGGCAGCGTCGTGCTCCACTCGAGCGCCGGCGCGTCGGCCGTGTCGACGGCCACCACGGCGAGGTCACCGTCGATGTCGACCCCCGTGGCCCGACCCGGGGCCCGGCGGCCGTCGGCGAAGGTCACCACCGTCTCCTCACCTCTCAGGTTGTGGGCGTTCGTCACCACCACCCCGGCGCTCACCACCGCACCGCTTCCTCCGGCTCCCACCCCCACCACCGAGGGACCCACGGTCTCGGCTGCACCGCGCACCGCCGCCGACAGCTCCTCCAGAACCTTTCCCATTTCCGACCTCCTGAGTTCCTGACTTACTAGTCACTTGCAAGTTACTATTTACTACCACACGGGAAGGACGGCAGGTGCGCCGACAAACGACGATGGGCCAGGATGGGCCGGTGACCTCCGGGCTCGACGAGGCAATGGCCAGGGTCGGCGACCGGTGGACCCTGTTGGTGGTGGACGCCCTCTTGGCCGGTCCCCGCCGCTTCTCCGAGCTCCAGGGGGACATCCCCCGGCTCGCCCCCAACGTGCTCACGGCCCGGCTGCGCCGGCTCGAAGGCCAGGGGCTCGTCCTGGCCGTGCCCTACTCCGACCGCCCGCCCCGGCTCGAGTACCGGATCACCGAAGCCGGGCGCGAGCTGGCCGGCGCCCTGCGCCTCCTGGCCCGCTGGGGGTCACGGGAATCCGGCGGGGACGTGGCCGGCGGCGATGTGGCCGGCCCCCACCACCGTTCGTGCGGCACCGCCCTCGAGACCCGGTGGTTCTGCCCCACCTGCGCCCGGGTCACCGACACCGCCGATGACGACCTGCGCTGGATGTGAAGCGTCGAAGAGCGTCCCTCGTCCTCGTGGCCCTGACCGTGGTGGCCGTCGTCGGCACCGCATGTGCCTCGCCCCGGGCGTCGACCACCTCGACGGGCTCGAGGACTCCGATTCCCAAGACCGAACTCTCGCCCGGGTGTGCCCACCGCTCCAGGGTGGGCGGCGTCCGCACCGGTGGAGAGCAAACGCAGACATTGGATGCCGGCGCCGTGAACGGGTCCTACGAGCTCTCGGTGCCGGGCGCCTACCGGCCTCAGCATCCGACGGCGCTCATCCTCCTGTTCTACGGGTTCGGCTCTGACCCGACGCAGTTCTCCGCTCTCACCGGTCTGCCGCGGCGCGGTTCGAAGGACGGATATCTGGTGGCGGTGCCCCACACCCAGGCCGGTGAGTCGGAGTGGCAGTTCAACGGCCACGGCACCGATGCCGCCTTCGTCGACGCACTCGTCGTCTCTCTCGAGCGCAGTTACTGCGTCGACAAGAGCGACATCTTCGCCGTCGGGTTCTCCGCCGGCGCCGCCTTCACCGTCGCCTACTCCTGCGCCCATCAGAGTCAGATCGCCGCCATCGCCACGGTGGCCGTCGAATTCCAACTCGGCTGCACGCGGCCGATGTCCATCCTGGCCTTCCACGGGACCGAGGACCCGCTCGTCCCCTACCAGAACGGTGCCATCGGCCTCTCGCTCCCCGGCATCAAGGTGCGCGGCACCGAACTCAACATGGGGGACTGGGCCCGCCTCGACCGCTGCCGCACCACTGCGCGTTCCGCCCGCATCGGATCCCAGGTCGTGCGCCAACAGTGGTCCGGGTGCGTCGACAGAACATCTGTGGGCCTCTACACCATCCTCGGTGGTGGCCACTCGTGGCCCGGCGCTGATCAGGCGTCGGCCATCGGCCTCACCACCGAGCAGATAAACGCCACCTCCCTGGTCCTGTCGTTGTTCAGTCGGACCCGAAGCACCGCCCATTACCTGGGAGGTAGTGAGGAATAAACACGTCCGAAACCGGCCAGCCGCGTCGGCCCGGGCGGCGCATGCTGAGCACATGACGAGCCTTCAGGTATCTGCCATCGACCCGTCCCGGCTGGACGCGATCCGCCACACCGGCCACGACGAGGCCGGCAACCCACTGGCGCCGTTGGCGGCCCAGGGATGGGAACCGCTTCGCTGCTGTCTGGCACTGGCGGCGGCCGGTGACCCCATCCTCCTCATCTCCTACTCGCCGTTCACGGGTCGTTCGCCGTGGGCGGAAACCGGTCCCGTGTTCGTCCACGGCGAGCGGTGCCAGGGCTACCGGGCTTCCGGTGAGTTGCCCGACGCCCTGCGCACGGGCCCCCGCGTTCTGCGGACGTACCATGCCGACGAGAGCCTCGACTATGCCGACATCACCGTGGTCGACGAAGGCGAGGACATCGAAGCCCATCTCCTCGACCTGCTCGCCCTGCCGGCAGTTGACACGGTGCACGTGCGGGCACTCGTCTCGCAATGCTTCACCTACGCCGTGACGGTACCGTCCTGACCCGACCGCCTCGACAGGGTGAGCGCGAACGCGTCACGATGTTCAGACGCGGCACCTCTACCTCTACGATTTTCGAATATGGCTGATGGCTTGACCTCCGAAGAGATCGACTCCTTCATCGACGATGGCTTCGTCCACATAGAGAACGCCTTCCCGAGGTCGGTGGCCGACGAAGGACGGGCGTTGTTGTGGGACGAGATGGGACTCGACCCCGACGAGCCGACAGGCTGGACGCAGGCCGTCATCCGTCTTCCCGGGTCTGGCGCCGAGCCGTTTAATCGCGCTGTCAACACCCCGGTTCTCCACCGCTGCTTCGACCAGCTCGTGGGGCCGGGGCGGTGGGTGCCGCGTTGGAGCCTGGGGACGTTCCCGATCCGCTTCCCCCACAGGCCGGAGCCGGACGACACCGGTTGGCATACAGACGGCAGCTTCGGAGATTGGCCTTTCCGGCTCAACCTGCACTCATGGGGAAGACGGCTGTTGATGCTCTTCCTCTTCTCCGACGTCGGTCCCGACGACGCGCCTACCAGGATCCGGGTCGGCCCCCACCTCGACATCCCCCCGATCCTCTCCCCCGCCGGTGACGAGGGCATGTCCTTCGTGGAGCTGGCCCGGCACCTGGGCCCCACCGAAGCCCGGGCGGTGGTGACAGCAACCGGTTCGGCCGGCGATGTCTATCTCTGCCACCCGTTCCTCGTGCATGCCGCCCAGGCCCACCGGGGGACCGTGCCCCGCTTCATCGCCCAGCCCGAGCTGCCGCCGGCCGAACCGCTGAACCTGGAACGGTCGGACGGCGACTATTCAGCTGTCGAACGGGCCATCCGCCGGGGCCTCGAGTGAGCCCAGCGCCAGCGCCGGTGCCATAAGGGCCGGCAAGCACGGCAACGACGCGGGGCCGAGTTATTGACGCGCCGCCTCGACCATTGTCCCGGCTCGGCGCTCTTTGACCCGGGCCGCCGCCCGGCCGAGCCGGGTGATGAACTGCACCAGCCGCTTGCGGGCGGCCTCGGCCGGAGCGGTGAGGCCCTGGCGGCCGGCGATGTCCCACTGGCCGAGGACGACAGGTTTGAGGATCAGGTCATGGTGGACGCCCAGGTCGTAGATCCCCACGCTGGCTATGGCCTTGGCATGCTCGGCGAAACCGGGAATGCCGGTGCCGGGCATCTCGAAGTTGAGCACCTGGCGCTTGATGGCCTCGATCATCCCCGAGGGATCGATGTCCAGAGCGGCGGAGACGAGATCCCGGTAGAAGAGGTAGTGCAGATTCTCATCGGCGGCCACCCGCTTCATGACTTCGTAGCCCTCGCCGTCGGGGAGCGCTTTGCCGGTGTTGTGGTGGGCGATCCGGGTGGCGAGCTCCTGGAGGGCGAGATAGGCGAAGGCGTCGGCGATGCTCGTGGGCTGGGGCGAGACACCGCCGGTGACCTGTTCCATCCGGGCGCGCTCCAAGACGACCGGGTCGAGACGCCCGCTCATGATCAGGTAGTCCCGCAGGACGATCGAGTGCCTGCCCTCCTCGGCTGTCCAGCGCCTGGTCCAGTATCCCCAGGCGCCTTGGCGGCCGAAGAGACGGTCGATCGAGGCGAAGTAGTAGGGCAGGTTGTCCTCGGTCAGTACGTTGACGAACAGGGCACTGGCCACGCCCTCGGGCAGGGGGTCGGTCGACCCGGCGCTCCCGACTGACGGTGGCGGCCGCCAATCGACGAGGTCGTGGGGAAACCACTCCTTGGCCATTCCCAGGTGGCGGTCCACCAGGCGTTCTGCGATCGGTTCGAGCTCGGCGAGCATCGTGGCGTCATCCATGGCTCGGGAGTCCTCCCTTTGTGTGGCCCTCGTTCGGGTTCTGCGGACACTCTGGTGCCGGCGCCGTGTTCGAGACGAACGCTACGCATGAACATCCGGTTACGGACGTCACGATGCGGCCGATCCCAGCGCGATGAAACGGCCGAAGACACGGCGGCCGGCTTCCTCCACCGGCTGGCGCTCGGGCCCGTCGAGCGAGATGCCGGCGGGGAGATCCGGCGCCCAGCCGGCGGCCACCTCGTCGTCCACCTCGAGGTGGAACTGCAGGCCGTAGACGAGGTGGCCGAGACGGAAGGCCTGGTTCTCGTAGCGGTTGCTCGAGGCCAGACGGATCGCCCCGGCGGGGATGGCGAAGGTGTCGCCGTGCCAGTGCACGACGGGCAGGTCCTCCCCCTCCGGTCCGAGGACGGGGTCGGTGCGGCCCTCGCCGCTCAGAACGACCTCACCCACGCCGATCTCGGGCGCATCGCCGGTGGTCACCGGTGCTCCGAGAGCGGCGGCGAGCAGCTGGGCGCCCAGGCAGACACCGAGGACGGGGAGCCCGGCGTCGACGGCCGTGGTCAACCAGCGTTGTTCGGTTGTGAGCCAGGGATACTGGGCGCCGTCGTGCACCCCCATGGGGCCGCCCATGACCACGACCCCGGTCACCTCCGACGGTGCCGGGAGGAGATCTCCGAGATCGAGCCGGACCACCCGGACGTCGGCTCCGGCTTCGGCCATGACACCGGCGAGAAGGCCGGGGCCCTCGGTGGCGGTGTGCTGGACGACGATCCAGGGGTGACTTCCGTTGCTGGGGGCGGGCATGGGCCTCAGATGCTCAAGGGCAGGGGATGACCCGGAACGACTCGGCCAGGTGTCCTTCGGCCAGCCCGGCCGCCCGGGCGCCGGCCGTCAGCCATTCGCGCAGTCGGGGCTCGAGCCCCTCGGCGTCGCCCACCTGAGTGGAATGGCAGAGAAGGGCGGCGACCTTGCGGTCGAAAGTGTCGGTGACGTCCACCACCCGGTTCGTCCCCGGTGCCGCCATCATCCAGATCTCGGTCACGGCGTGAGGCTCGAGTCCCTCCTCGAGAAGCTCGGGGTGGGCGAACGGATTGCGGGCGTCGGGGTAGGCGGCGCAGACGGCCGCCTCCCCGGCGGCGAGGTGGTCGGGATGGCTGGCCCCGATCCGGTCCCACATCCGATCGGGTGACTGGCAGACCAGGCGTTGCGGTCGGTGGATCCGGACCTGGCGCGAGATGTCGCGGCGCAGCTCGATGCTCGGGATGAGACGGCCGTCGGGGTAGCCGAGGAAGGTGACGTCGGTCACGCCCACCTCGGCGGCCGCGGCGCGCTGCTCGTCCTGGCGGATGGCCGCCATGTCGGAACGTGAGATCGTACGGTCCGAGCCCCCGGCGTCGCCGTCGGTGACGATGCAGTAGGCGACCCCGATCCCGGACTTCACCCAGGTGGCCACCGATCCGGCCACACCGAAGTCCACATCGTCGGGATGGGCGGTGACCACCAGGATCCGCTCCACCCCGGACGGCTCGTCTTGGGGGATCACCAAGACGGGCGTGGTGGCATCGGCCATGAACCGGATCCTATCGGTCGCTTTTGTCACCTCCCGTCGGCCCCGGCGGGCGCCGGCACGCCCATTCCGGCGGCGGCGAGCCGGTCGAGAGCGTCGCCCACACCCCGGGTGGCACGGATCCCGAAGGACTCCCAGGCATCGGGGTCGGTGCCGAGTCCCTCGGCCTCGTCCCACAAGGTGTCTTCGAGTCCCGAGAGCTCGTCTCGCACGGTGCGCAGGGCATCGGCGTCGCTGCCCACCGCGTCGCGGACGGCCGCCCAGCGACGCCAGAGGCGGGCATCACCCACCGCCTCGGGCAGGGACAGACGACGACCGGGCGATGTGTCGTGGGGGGCGGGGGATATCGGCACCGGGACGGGCACATAGACCGACACACAAGGACTGCCGAGCGCCACCCAGGCGCGCGCCGGGCGGTCGGGGTCGTCGGGAAGCAAGGTGACCATCGAGGCGGTGGTGACGGCGGTCTCCCCGGCGTGGAGGCAGAGGGTCCAACCAGGGCCGTCGGGTGAGACATCGTCGGGCGCCGGGGCGGGCGGAGCAACAGCGGCCGACTCACCGGGAACACCCCAGGGTCCAGTGCCGTGGTCACGCAGCGCGCCGACGACGGCACGCGGATCGCAGCCCGGCCCCGCCGGCGCGCCGGCGGCCTCGAGGAAAGAGCGTCCGGCGGCCAGACGGGTGTCGGCGAAGCCGGTGGGGAGACCCGGATGTCGCCACGTGTCGATGTCGGTACCGGCGTCGACATCGGCCGAGGCGCGGGTCCAGTCCCGGCGCAGAGTCACCCGGTTCGAGATGGCGGCGCCGGAAACGACGGGGCGGGCCGCCCATGTCCGTCCCGACGTCTCGAGCACCCAGGCCGAAGTGGGGTCGGCGATGAGAAAGGACGACCAGTACGAGAGCCCGTGGATCTCGTCGCCGATCCCCCCCTGGCCGTAACGCTCGAGGAGGGTCGTCATGACGTCGAGGGCCTCGTCGGCGCTGCGGGCCCGTTCGAGCCCGAGGCGAACGAGGTCCATGCCGATGAGAGCGGGGGCGGCGGGACGGGGATCGTCGCGGGTGAAGATCATCTCGTTGCCGATGACCACCCGGTGCTCGTTGATCCCGTGCTCGGCGCCCCAGAGCCAGGTCGGGCGCGACAGCAGGGCGGACAGCGCTCCGGTGTCGGGGATCTCGAGGTACTGCGTGCACAGGCCGCCGCCGGGGGGGCGGCGGGGGAAAGCTTCGACGATCTGGGGCTCGGACATGGGACGGTCCGAGTTCTTGGCGAACAGGGTGACGCCGTCGCCGAGGAGGCAGAGGGTGTCACACACCGGGGCTCCTGGAATGAAGCCCGGGGCAGGGAATCAGGCGGCGCCTTCGTCGACCTGCCAGCCCGAGAGATTGGCCAGCCGGGGATCGTTGGAGAAGACCTCGTCCATGGGGGCCATCAGACCGAGGCGCTTCTGGATCCTCTCGACCTCGAGGATCTGGTCCCACAGGACAAGGGTGGCGACGACGCCGGTGCCGCCGGCGCGGGCGGTGCGACCGGAGCGGTGGAGGTAGGCCTTGTGGTCTTCGGGCGGGTCGTAGTGGACGACGACATCGACATCCTCGATGTCGAGACCCCGGGCGGCCACGTCGGTGGCCACGAGGACGGGGAGCTTGGCCGAGGTGAAGTCGAGGAGAGCCTTCTCACGGCTCGACTGGCGGAGGTCGCCGTGGATGGCGGCGGCACGGACACCCTCGCGCTGGAGCTGCTCGACGAGGCGGTCGGCGCCGCGCTTGGTGCGGACGAAGACGAGGACCTTCGACGCCCCCCGACAGATGGATGCGGCCACCTTGACCTTGTCCATCTGGTGGACCTGGAGGAAGCGGTGCTCCATGGAGTCGACTGTCGGTCGGGCCGAGGCCACTTCGTGACGGACGGGATCGGTGAGGTGGCGGCGGACGAGGCGGTCGACGTCACCGTCGAGGGTGGCCGAGAAGAGCATCGTCTGGTGGGGTTTCTCGATGCGACGCAGCACCCAGTCGACCTGAGGAAGAAACCCCATGTCGGCCATGCGGTCGGCCTCGTCCAGGACGGCCACCTCGACGTCGGCCACGGAGACCTCGCCGCGGTCGGAGAGGACGATGAGGCGACCGGGAGTGGCGATGACGACGTCGACACCCTTGTTCAGCTTCTTGATCTGCCGCTCGATGTCGGCCCCGCCGTAGAGGACAACGGCGCGCTTTCCCATGGCCTCGGCCAGCGGCTCCAGGACTTCGGCCACCTGGATGGCGAGCTCCCGGGTGGGAACGAGGATGAGACCGCGGGGACGGCGCAGAGCGGGGGTGCCCAAGCGCATGAGCAGGGGCAGGCCGAAGGCCAGGGTCTTGCCCGATCCCGTCTTGGCCTTGCCACAGACGTCGCGACCAGCGATGCCGTCGGGAATGGTGATGGCCTGGACCGGGAAGGGGGCCTTGATGCCCTGGGAGGAGAGGACGGCCACCAGTTCGGGGGCCACCCCCAGTTCCTCGAAGGTGGTGGCCAGAATCGGCTCAGGCTCGGTGGAATCCTCGTCCTCGAAGGGACGTTCAATCGTGGTGGTCATCGTTCTCGCTCGCTCTTCGTGTCCAGCGGCCGCCCATCGACCGCAGGGTGCGGGTCCGCCTCGGGTGGCTCCGAAAGCGCCCGCTTTCAGAAGCGGGAACGAAGAGAACAGGTGAGGAAGACCCCGGTGCCGCAGCCGAGCTGCAGGCACGCGCCACCCATTGTAGTGCCCATCACCGCTGACCGGGGTGTTGGGGGCGACGGTTGTGCCATCGTGGGGCCAAATCAGCCACCGGGGAGGACATCATGGCCACGCTCGACGCCGGAGACAAAGCACCCGCCTTCACCCTGCCCGACCAGGACGGGGAGAAAGTCTCTCTGAAGGACTTCGCCGGCCAGCCGGTGGTCGTCTACTTCTACCCGGCCGACGACACGCCGGGCTGCACGAAAGAGGCGTGTCAGTTCAACGACAACCTCAGGGCCTTCACCCAGGCCGATGTGGTCGTGATCGGGATCTCTCCCGACGGAGCCGAGAAGCACGTGAAGTTCCGGACCAAGTACGGCCTGGCGTTTCCTCTGTTGTCGGACCCGGAGCACAAGGTGATGGAGAAGTACGGCGCCTACGGCGAGAAGACGCTGTACGGGAAGAAGACGGTGGGCGTGATCCGGTCGACGTTCCTGATCGGCGCTGACGGGAAGATCGCCCGGGCCTGGCACTACGTGCGGGCCGACGGACACGCCGAGAAGGTGCTGGCCGAGGTGACCGGCTGACCTTGCAGTCGATCACCTCTGATGGCGTGGGCACCACCAGCTGGTGCGTCCGCCGACGGTCGACTTCATGAGCTCGGCACCGTCCCGGGGGCAGCGGCCCCCCGGGTGTCGGGCGGGCATGAGATCTCCCATGTGCGAGCCGCCGCGGGCCGAGAGCTCGTTCAGGGTCACTCGGAGATGGTGGTGGAGTCGACGGAGTTCCGCCGGAGTCAGTGAGCCGGCACGTCGGCGGGGAGCGAGTGACGCGCGCCAGAGGATCTCGTCGGCCAGCAGGTTGCCCACGCCGGCCAGGCGGGCCTGATCCATGAGGCGGGCCTTGACCGGCGCCGCCGAGCCGGCGAGCACCTCACGGAGCTGCGCCGGGGTGACGGTCATGGCGTCGGGACCAAGCACGGTCTCGTCAGGATCGAGACTCACGCCGCCGAGAAGCCTGGGGTCGTGGACGACGAGCCCGCCGCCGTCTGTGAACCGGACAGAGAAGCGGTCCCAGCGCGGCTCGGCTCGCCGCGGCGAGTAGATGAGCTCCTCGATACTGGCGTGTCCGTCGACGAGAAGGGAGCCGGTCATCCCGAAACGGATGCCGAGCCGGTGACCGGTGGCCGCCGGGGTACCGGTCAGCTCGAGGATGAGGAGCTTGCCCGTCCGGCGCGCCACGGTGAACGACGCCCCCACGAGGACGCGCTGCAACCGTCGAGGAGTGCTCTCACCACGGACGAAGCGGGGGTCGTGGACGGCCACGGCGGCGATCGGACGGCCAAGGGCATCCTCGGCCAGGCGTCGATAGGCCTCTACTTCAGGTAATTCAGGCACGGGGCACGACGCTACTGTGGGCCCTATGCCTCCCGAGAAGCCGCATTGGGTCGACCTGTACCAGGAGGTGGTGACGTCCGGTCTGTGTACCGGATGCGCCGCGTGCATCGTCGTGTGTCCCCACGACGTGTTGCACTACAACGACGCCGACGGGGTCTACCGACCCTGGAAGGTCGAGGCGGACGGTGGTCCCACCGACTGCACCCACGGGGCCAAGGGGTGCACCATGTGCACGCGTGCGTGTCCGAGGTTCCGGACGTGGGAGACCGAGATCGACACTTTCATGTTCGGTCGGGAGCGCAACGTCGACGAGGTGGCCGGCATCGTCGGTGACATCCTGCTCGTGCGCGCCGCCGACCCGGCCGTGCGCGACAACGGGCAGGACGGTGGGCTCGTCTCGGCCATCTTGATCTGGGCCCTCGAGCACGAGGTCATCGACGCCGCCCTCGTCTCCGCCCTCGAAGGAGACGGCACGTCGTGGAAGGCGGTGCCGGCGGTGGCCCGTACGCGCCAGGAGGTTCTGGCCACGGCCGGCTCGCGGTACACCTACTCGGCCAACCCCCTGGCCTACCCCGAGGCGGTGGAGGGCGGGGCGGAGAAGATCGCCCTGGTGGGGATGAGCTGTCAGGCCTCGGTGCCGGCCATGATGTCGGCCCGCAAGGCGGGGAAGGTGGCCCGGCGGCTGTCGCTCTCGATCGGGTTGTTGTGCTCGAAGACCTTCGACGACGCCATCTTCGAGGATCTCTTCGAGGCCAAGTACGGCCTGGCGCGCGCCACGATCAAGAAGATCAACATCAAAGGCGTCTTCCAGATCTGGACCCACGACGGTGAGTACCACGAGGTGTCGTTGAAGGAAGGGCACGCCTGGACACGCGAAGGGTGCAAGGCCTGTCCCGACTTCGCCGCCGAGCACGCCGACATCTCCACCGGTGGCATCGGTGCCTTCAGCGACTGGACTCTCACCATCGTCCGCACCGACCAGGGACGGGAGATCATGGCCGGGATGATCGCCGACGGCGTGATCGAGACGCGGCCGGGCGACGACGACCCCGGAGCCATCGAGTTGCTGCACAAGTTGGCGCGGGTCAGCCGCCGCCGGTGGCCCGCCACCGCCGTGGAGGCTCCACGTCGTATGCCCACCCCGGCCTGACGAACAGAGGCTGTTCGCCCGGCTGTTACCCGGCGTTCACCAGTGCGAGCGCCCGGGCGAAGACGGCATCGAACATCGGCTCGGTCAAAGTCCCGGTGAAGGTGTTCTGCTGGCTGGGGTGATAGGAGCAGAGCACGACACGGCCATCGGGGGTGAGGGCTTCAGCCCCGTGGCCGAACCGGGGACGCGGACGGATGCCGAGCTCACCGGCCACCACCTGATAAGCGAACTGGCCGAGCACGAGCACGACCCGGACATCACCGAGCAGGGCCAGTTCACGCCGGAGAAACGGAAGACAGGTGGTGCGCTCCTGCGGTGTCGGCTTGTTCTGGGGCGGCGCGCAGCGGACGGCGGCGGTGACATAGGCGTCGTGGAGCTCGAGACCATCGCCGGCCGACACGCTCGTCGGCTGATTGGCCAGGCCGGCCCGGAACATCGCCGCGAACAACCAGTCCCCCGAACGGTCGCCGGTGAAGACCCGCCCGGTGCGGTTGGCCCCGTGGGCGGCCGGGGCCAGGCCCACCACGGCGATCCGCGCCTCAGGGTCGCCGAATCCGGGCACGGGACGACCCCAGTCCTCCTGGTCGGCGAAGGAGGCCCGGCGATCGCGGGCCACCTGCTCGCGCCAGGCCACCAGGCGCGGGCAGAGGCGGCAGTGGACGATCTCCTGTGTGAGCGCGGCGAGCCCCCGACGACGGTCGCCGGTGCCCGGTGGAACCGCCCCCGTTCGAAGAGGAGGCGACGGGGGGCACACGGCCGACAGCGTACGATGACCCGGCGTGCCTGCTCGACGTCGTCCGGCTCCGGCCGTTGCCTTCCTCGTCCGTCACGGGCGGACGCCCACGACCGGGACTGTTCTCCCCGGACGGGCTCCGGGTTTGCATCTGTCGGACGAGGGTCGGGCCCAGGCCGAGGCGGTCGCCAGTCGCATCGCCACGCTCAACAAAGCGCCGCTCGCCGTCTACGCCTCGCCTCTCGAGCGGGCAGTGGAGACAGCCCGGCCCATCGCCTCGCGGCTCGGACTGCGGGTCCGGATCGACAAGGGACTTCTCGAATGCGACTTCGGCGACTGGACGGGCAAGAGCCTGCGTGTTCTGGCCCGTCGACGCGAGTGGCGGACGGTGCAGACGCTGCCGGCCTCGTTCCGCTTCCCCGGAGGTGAGTCGTTCGTGGAGATGCAGATGCGGATGGTGGAGACGCTCGACCGGTTGGGCGAACGCCACGGAGGCGGTTCGTTCGTGGCCGTCTCCCACGCCGATCCGATCAAGGCGGCGGTGGCGGCCACCGCCGGGGTGCCCCTCGATCTGTTTCAGCGCCTCGTGGTCTCACCGTGTTCGGTGACGGCACTGGTGCGGGGCGAGAATTCCAACCACGTGCTGTGCGTGAACACCACCTCTCTGGGGGAGCTGGCGCTGTCATGAGGACACGTGTCATGAGGAGGCGGGAATGAGCCCCGCACTCGACCTCGGAGATCTCGACCTCTTCACGGTGGGCACCGAGGGCCCGACCGGCCGGCGGGTGTTTCTGCTCCAGTGCCGGGGCGGTGGCACCGTTCTCACCCTGAAGGTGGAAAAACAGCAGGTCTCGGTTCTGGCCGAGTACCTCGGGCGACTGCTCTCCGATCTGGAGCGACCGGGCGAGCTCCCGGGTGAGCTCGAGCTGGTGGAACCGTCGGAACCGCACTGGGTGGTGGGGACCCTCGGGGTCAGCTACGACGATGCCCTGGACCGGATCGTCCTCGTGGCCGAGGAGCTCGTGCCCGAGGACGAAGAAGGCGATGTGGCCCGGTTCACGGTCACCCGTGAGCAGGCAGCCGCCTTCGCCGTGCGGGCCACTCTGCTGGTGGAGGCGGGCCGGCCGCCGTGCCCGCTGTGCGGACTGCCGCTCGACCCGACTGGACACCAGTGCCCGAGGACGAACGGCCACCGGCCACCGACGTCGTGAGCCTCCTCGCCGAAGGCGAGATCGAGGTCGTCGGTCGGATGCCATGGAGCTCGAACCAGACCTTTTTCGTGAAATGCACGTCGGGGGATGAAGAGACGGGGGCCGTGTACAAACCCGAACGCGGCGAACGCCATCTGTGGGACTTCCCCGAAGGCATCTACCGGCGCGAGATCGCCGCCTACGAGCTGTCGTGTCTGCTCGGCTGGGGTCTCGTCCCCGAGACGATCTCGCGGGCGGACGCCCCTTTCGGGGAAGGGTCGCTCCAGCGGTTCGTCGATGCCGATTTCTCGCAGCACCACTTCACCCTCATAGAGGACGAGCGCCATCACGGACGTCTGCGCGCCATCTGCGCCTTCGACGTCGTGGCCAACAACGCCGACCGCAAGAGCGGGCACTGCATCCTCGGTGACGACGGCACCGTGTGGGGCATCGACAACGGCCTGTGTTTCCACAAAGAGCCCAAGCTGCGCACCGTGATCTGGGAGTTCGCCGGCGAGGAGCTCCCCACCGGGCTGCTCGATGATCTGAGCGCGCTCGACGACGCCCTGCCCGGAGCACTGGCCGACCTGTTGTCGCCGGCGGAGGTCGAGGCCGTGCGTCGTCGTGCCCGCAAGCTGGTCAAGCGAGGGCGGTTTCCGGTGCCGAACCCGGACACCCACCACTACCCATGGCCCCTCGTCTGAACGGGACCGGCTACTTGGTGGGGACGAACAGCTCCTCGAGACGGCCACATCCGGCCACGACCCCGGCCCACGTGGTGACGTCCAGAGCCACATGGGCCAGCGCCGCCGTCGGGAACCCGGTCTCGAGACGCGCCCGGCCGTCGGTGTCGTCGGGGGAGACGAGGAGGAGGGCCAGCTCGTGGAAGGCGGGGTTGTGGCCCACGACCATGACCGAGTTCGTCTCGTCGGGGATGAGCCGGAGGCGGTTCACGATGTCGTCGGCATCGACCCCGTAGAGAGCGCGTTCGATGTCGAGGGGGATGCCATCGCCGAGCGCCGCGTGCACCGGTTCGGCCGTGGTCCGGGCCCGGACGGCCGAGGAGGAGAGCACGAGGTCCGGTGTCGGTTCTGCCGACGCCACCTTCTCGGCCATGTAGGCCGCAACCTGGGTGGTCTGCCGCCGACCGCGACCGGTCAGGGGTCGGCTGTGGTCGTCGCCATCGGGTCCGTCCGACGCCGCCTTGCCGTGGCGCAGGATCCAGAGGTGCTTCACGGCCGTGGGCCGGCTGCGCCGTGCGCGCCGAAGATCAGCCGCGGGCCTTCAGGGCCTCGATCAGCTTGGGCACGACCTTGTGCACGTCCCCCACGATGCCGAGGTCGGCCACGGAGAAGATCGGGGCGTCGCGATCCTTGTTGATGGCCACGATGTTCTTCGAACCCTTCATCCCCACCAGGTGCTGGGTGGCGCCGGAGATACCGAGGGCGATGTAGAGCGTGGGCTTCACCGTCTTGCCCGTCTGGCCCACCTGGTGCGAATACGGGACCCAACCGGCGTCGACGATGGCGCGACTGGCCCCGGCGGCGCCGTGAAGCAGCTTGGCCAGGTCTTCGACCATGGCGTAGTGCTCGGCCGACCCCAGTCCCCGACCGCCGGACACCACCACATCGGCCTCGTCGAGCTTGGGGCCGGTGCGCTCCTCGACGTGACGGGCTTTCACCTTGGCCGTGTTGGAGGCACCGAGATCGGGCACGGGCGCCGGTACCACCTGGGCGGCGGATCCGCCGGCCGACTCGGCCGTGAACGACTTGGCCCGGACCACGAAGATCCAGGGGCGCTCACCGGTGAACCGGGCCATGGCCAACTGGGCGCCACCGAACAGACCGTGCTCCGACTTGACCTCGTCGCCCTCGAGGGTGAGCCCGACCACATTGGTGATCACGGGGCTGTCGATCTTGGCCGACAACCGGCCGGCGATGTCGCGGCCGTCGTAGCTGGCGGGGATGAGGATGACGTCGGGACGCTCGCCGGACTCGATGAGGGCGGCGATGGCGGCGGCCACCGGTGCGCCGGGAAGGGCCTCGGAGAGGTCGCCGGTGTCATAGACCGTGGACGCACCGAACTCACCGAGCTGGGCGGCCACGGCGTCGCCGCCGCCACCCCAGGTCACGGCGGCCACGGTCGAGCCCATGGACCGGGCCTCGGTGAGAAGCTCGAGGGTGGTGGTCGTGGCCGATCCGTCGGCCACTTCGGCGAGAACCCAGATCTTGTCGATCGACATCGTGTGTGCTCCTGAAGGTCGTTTCTGCTGCGGGAAGAAATTTGAGGAATCGAGAGGTGGAGGAAAACGCCGGTGTGGTGGGCGGCCGCCGATCGGTCCGGTGCTCGGATCAGACGAGCTTGAGCTTCTCCAAGAAGGCGACGACATTCTGGAAACCGTCGCCATCGTCTTCGACGATCTCCCCCGCCTTGCGCGCGTCGGCAGCCGAGACGTCGGTCACTTCCTGGCGCGATCCGCTCGCGCCGACCTGGCTGGCATCGAGACCGAGGTCGACCACGGTCAGCTGCTCGAGTGGCTTGGACTTGGCCGCCATGATCCCCTTGAACGACGGGTAGCGGGGCTCGACCACCCCGGCGGTGACGGTGACGACGGCCGGGAGCGGGCACTCGACCTCGTCGTAACCGGCCTCGGTCTGGCGGTCGACTGTGACCATGCCGTTCGCCACCGACACCTTCTTGGCGAAGGTGATCGATGGAAAGCCGAGAAGCTCGGCCAGCTGCACCGGGAACGTTCCGGTGTATCCGTCGGTCGACTCCGTGGCGGCGATGATGAGGTCGGGCTCGGCCCTCTCGATGGCCTTGGCCAGAACCTTGGCCGTCGACAGGGCGTCGGAGCCCTGGAGGGCTTCGTCACTGACCAGGATGGCCTTGTCGGCGCCCATGGCCAGCGCCGTACGCAGTCCCGATGTCTCGGCGTTGGGTGCCATCGACACCAGGGTCACCACGTCCCCACCGGCCTGGTCGGCGAGCTGGAGCCCCATCTCGACTCCGTAGGCGTCGGAGTCGTCGAGGATGAGTTTGCCCTGGCGGATCAGGGTCTTGGTCTGGGGATCCAGCGCCTGAGGGGCGGCCGGATCGGGGATCTGTTTCACACAGACGACGACGTTCATGGGCGCGATTGTCCCTGAGGATGGGTACGTCGGACCAATCCGCCCCCAGTCCAGGCGCCATGCGGCCCCCCCACCATCATCGGCCCAGGGCGGCCAGGGTGTCGGCCACCCGGTCCGAGATCACGACGTCCGCCCCCGCGGCGGCCACCGCGGCGAGGTCCAACTCGTCGTTCACCGTCCAGACGACGACGCTCATAGCCAAGCCGTGGACACGATCGACAAGGGCCGGGGTGGCGTGGGAGTGGAAGGGGTGGAGGGCGACACAGCCGAGCGCCGCCGCCTGCTCGGCCGCCCGGGAAGAGTCGAGCGAGGGGTGGACGAGCAATCCGGTCGACACCTCGGGCCCCGCTGCCCGGACGGCCGCCAGGCTGGCCGGCCAGAACGACGACACGTTGAGATGCGCCGGGGCACGCCCGGGTGCGGCGGTCGACGCCGCCAGTGCGGCCACCACCTCGGTGGCCACCGTCACGGTCGGGTCGAACCCGGGCTCCACGGGTGCGTTCTTGATCTCCACGTTGACCGCCGCTCCGGCACAGGTCTCGAGCGCCTCATCGAGCCCCGGGACCCAGGGGGGAAGCTCCTTCGCCCGCAGGTCGTGCACGGCCCCGGTGCCGGCGATCTCGGCGTCGTGGAGGACGACGAGCCTCCCGTCCGAGGTCCGCCGCACGTCCAACTCCACCCCGTCGGCCCCCAGGCGCAGGGCTCCGGCGAACGCCTCCAAGGTGTTCTCGCGCCAAGGACCCGTCCCCCCGCGATGGGCGAGGACGGTGATGGGACCATCGTCGCCCCGTCGGGGCCAGCGCCAGACCCGGCGAGGATCAGTCACCTGATCGGTCCTGCGACGGCTCGTCCGGCTCACTCGGGTCGTAGAGCGGTGGGCCTTCGAGCATCTGATAGGCCAGGCGCACACAGTCCGGGCAGATGTAGACCGGTTCCTTCTGCGGTATCCCCTGTCCCGAGATCGTCGCTTCCCGGATGAGCCCGCAGAACGAACATCGTGGAGTCCAACTCCTCGCCACCGGTGAATCGTAGGACCTTGTTCCTCCCCTGCGGTGGCCAGTTAATCCCAATGCCGTTCAGTTAGGGACTCGGTGCTCCGGGAACGCTGGCTCGGGGTGGTCCAGTGGGCTGTGGCCACGACCGATGTCGAGCCCGCTTCACGTGCCACTGCACGTACTTGCGCTTGAC
>Ga0182024_10005380_pt1 | contig 28745 bp, 23 predicted proteins | sample P32metaG_FD_120480 | JGI IMG/M metagenome (GOLD analysis project Ga0182024, IMG submission 120480) | Permafrost microbial communities from Stordalen Mire, Sweden - P3-2 metaG (Illumina Assembly) | ecosystem: Environmental > Terrestrial > Soil > Wetlands > Permafrost | place: Sweden: Stordalen...
ACTTTGTGGGCAAGCTCTGCGGGAATGGCGGAACTGGCAGACGCAGCAGGCTTAGGACCTGCCGGGCGCAAGCTCTTGGGGGTTCAAATCCCTCTTCCCGCACCACCTACTTGCGTTATCATCTAGCGCACTAAGCAAAGCCGAATAACGCCATACAGCGCGAATGATCGTTCACGAACAAGACAACGAGGTAGTGGTTATCCGGCAGACGGATCATGCGCTGCTGTCGGGATTTTTTGCGCGCGAGTGGGGCAACGACGTTTTTCAGCGGCCCGAGCCGTTCGAGTCCTTCCGGCTGGCGGCGGCGGAACATGATAACGGCTGGCAAGAATGGGAAGTGCAGCCAGAAATCGATTCGGCGACATTTTTGCCGTACAGCTTCATGAGCATCCCGACAGAAGAACACATCGCGCTGTACCAGCACGGGCTGGAACGCATTTTAAAAGTGGATCACTATGCGGCGCTGCTGGTGAGCATGCACTGCGCGGGATTGTATGACCGGACGCGCGCGACCATGCCGGGATTTTCGGCGAAGTATGTGCGCTCGCACGAATCGACCATGGTGAACGATTTTGTGCAGCGGCTGAAGCTGCGGCAGTTGCGTTTAAAAGTGGATCTGCGCGCCAACCCGGCGACAAAAATGTTTACCGAAGAAAAATTCCTGCAGGCCAACGTACAGAGGCTGGAAGTGTTAGACCGGCTATCGCTGTATTTCTGCCTGCCGACCCTAGGCGATTCGACCATTGAAAATGTGCCGGTGAACTACGAAGGCGGGGAAGCGGACTGGGAATTGCGGCGCGAAACCCCGGAATCGATCACCGTGGCGCCGTACCCTTTTCGTCGCGAGCCGCTGTCGGTGAGTATCCTGGCGCGGCGCGTGCCGAAGCGGCATTATGCGGATGATGTGGATTTTCAAAACGCGCTGGCGCGCGCGCCCTACTCCCCCATGAAATTCAATCTGCGCCGTGGCAAAGCGTCCATCCAATCGCTGCTGGTGGGAGCCGATTAGGTCAGTTCCCGCCCCAGAGTCTCCGGAAGCAATAACGCCAATAATGCAGCTATGAAGAAGGCCGCAGCCTGCAGGAAAAAGGCTGGGCCGATGCCGTAGTGCAACGCCAACGCGCCCACGGCAAACGGGGCTACGGCGGAAAGACCACGGCCGATGTTGTAGCTGAGGCCCATGGCCGCGGCGCGAATCTCGCCGGGGAAAATTTCGCTGGCGATCGCGGCGTAACCGGAAAAAAATCCGGTGCCAAAAAAAGCGACGAAGGGGCCAAGCACGAAAAGCCAAAAGGCGCTCTTCGATGAGCCGTAGATGGGAACGAGCGCGGCGGCAATCAGTAGGTAGAGGAAGTAGGGCTTGCGGCGGCCAAAGGCGTCGGCAAATAAACCGAACAGGGCATAGCCGAGCCACTTGCCGAAACAAAGAACCAGGAAGAAGGTGGTGGTTTTGACCAGGCTCAGGCCGCGGCCACCTTGTGAGACGGGCAGCGACAGGTACGCGGGAATCCAGGTGAAGAGCCCCCAATAGCCAAACATGCCGCAGGCGTTCATGGCGGTGGCGAGCAGGCCGACGCGGAAGACGTTTTTGCCGAGGAGAAGTTTGAGGAATCCGGAGCGATCGGCGTGGCTGCGCTGGGTCCACACCTGCGGCTCAGGGACGCGGCGGCGAACCCAAAAAACGAGGAGAGCCGGAAGAACTCCGACAAAGAATACGGCGCGCCATCCGAAGTGCGGCAAAACGATGGCGACCACCAAGGCGGCGATCGCTTCACCAATGGCATAAGACGACTGCATCAGTCCGAGCGCTTTGCCGCGATGTGCGGGGCGCCAGGTTTCGGCGATGAGCGCGGCGCCTGCGGTCCACTCTCCGCCCATGCCGAGTCCCAGCAGAGCGCGGAAGGCGGCCAGTTGCGGGATGGTGTGCGAGAAGCCGCAGGCGGCGCTGGCGATGGAGTACAAAACGATGGAGGCCATGAGCGCGCGAGTGCGACCGATGCGGTCAGCGATCCAGCCAAAGAGAAGGCCGCCGATGGCGGAAGCAAGCAGAGTAAGGGAGTTGAGGAGGCCGGCAGTGCGGGTGTCCATGGCGAATTCGCGGATCAGAAAGGCGAGGACCAGCGAGTACAGCATCACATCCATGGCATCGAGCATCCAGCCGAGGCTGCCCGCTAGAAGAGTTTGGCGTTCGGCGGAGGTGGTGTGCTGGGGCCAGCCGAAGAGACGCGACGGAGTGGCGGAATCCGGCGAGGCTGCGACCGCGGAGGCAGGGCTGTCAGGCATAGAGGTAAGCCATTGGCTCTGAAAGGAGGTTCGCCGCGAAACGGTGCGGAAGGGCGCGAGCAAAAACGCGGATTTCTGGGCGAATGACGTAAAACATTGCGTGAAAGGGCCTCTTTTTGTTACGCTGCCGCGCATTATATCCCTCCCGGAGGTTCCAAAATGGCGTTCTGCAAGGCGTGTGGATCAGAGATAGGCGGGGCGTCGTTTTGCCCAAAGTGTGGAGCCAGCCAGGGTGCCGCGACGGCTCCGGCGACGGTCCCTCCAGTTACGGTGGCGCCGGCCACGAGTGAAGGGCTGGCCGAAAATGTGGCGGGATTGCTGTGCTACGTGCTGGGTTGGCTGACGGGGATCATCTTCATACTGATCGACAAGAGGCCGTTCGTGAAATTTCACGCGGCGCAATCGATCGTGGTGTTTGGCGCGCTGACGGTGTTGAGAATAGGTATCGGCATCGTGCTGGCGACCGGCGGAGTGGTAGGGTTCGGGTTGTGGGCGCTGGTCAGCATGTGTCTAGGGCTGCTGACGCTGGTGCTGTGGATCTTGTTGATGATCAAGGCGTATCAACACGTGCTGTTCCGCGTGCCGATAGCCGCGCCGATCGCCGATGGGTTGGCCGGAAAGTAACCTGTAAAAGTTTTATACAGATCAAGGAGCCGCAGAAGTTTCTGGGGCTCCTTTTTGTTTTAGATTTCGTTTTGAGCTTGGTTTTACCGGGCCACGGAGCGGGATGTTGCTTGACTTTAGAGAGGGCTCCGACCATTGTAAAAAAAAAGCTTCATCCACATTTTTGCACTGAACCAAGAAAGGCATCCGCCGTTCGCATATGACCAAAGTACGCCTATGTTTCCATGACCGCTGTTTTGACGGCACGGCCTCGGCGGCGCTGTTCTACCGGTTTTACCGCGATCGATTTGATGGCGACGCGAAGTTTGAGCTGACGGGGATGACGCATCGCGCGGCACAGCCGTGGACGGACGGGTTGTTCGACGGCGATGAGAATGTGATCGTGGATTTCAAGTATTCGAATTCACCGAAGGTGACCTGGTGGTTTGATCATCACCAGAGCGCGTTTCTGACTCCCGCGGATGCGGAGAATTTCCGCGAGCATCCGGGAACGAGAATGTTTTACGAGCCGGATTACAAGTCGTGCACCAAGCTGATTGCGGATGTGTCGCAGGAGAAATTTGGGTTCGATGCCACGCCGCTCAAGGAGTTGATCTATTGGGGCGACATCATTGACGGGGCTCAGTACGCGACGCCAGAAGCCGCAGTGGAACTGGTGGAACCGGCGACGCAATTGGCGCTGGTGATTGAAGCGGCGCCGGAAAACGGGCTGCCGGCAAAAATCATCCCGGAGCTGGCGTACCGGCCGCTGGCGGAGATGGTGAAGCTGCCCATGATCACAAAGCATCTGGAGCAGCTGTTGGCCAGGCATCGCAAGTCCATCGATATTTTGCGGGAGCGGGCGGAAGCGCGGGATGGAGTGGTGGTTTTTGATGTGAGCGATCTGGACCTGGAAGGCTATAACAAATTTATTCCGTACCTGCTGCATCCCGAATGTGTGTACTCCGTCAGCGTCAGCGCGTCGGCGGTGCGAGCGAAAGTTTCGCTGGGCACCAATCCGTGGAATCTGGCCAATGCGGATGCGAACCTGGCGTCTCTGGCGGAGCGATTTGGCGGCGGGGGGCATGCGCGAGTGTCGGCCATTTCGTTTGATCCCCACGATATTGCACGGGCACGTGACGTGGCGCGCGAGCTGGCGGCGGAGTTGCGCAAACGCTGAGGCGGAGCTTGTTGGCAGTATTTTTGTCGAAACACGATGGGAATTTCCTCCCAAATTTTTTTCTGCCCGAAGCGATCTGAAGTGGCCTACCGTTTATCGTTGAAAAGGCATAAAGGCCAGGACACTAAAGTCTGGATGGCAACCGAGCCATGAATGTTTTTGAGCTGACGCGCGCGCTGGTGGATATCGAGTCGGTGACGAACGCGGAGAAGCGCGTTGGTGAATTTTTGCTCGCGCATCTGTCGCAAGTGGCAAAGCGCGATGGCGGGCAGGTTGAGCGCATGGAGGTTGAGCCAGAGCGCTTTAACGTGCTGGCGTATTGGGGCGAACCGGTGGTTACGCTTTCCACGCACATGGACACGGTGCCGCCGTTTTTTGCGTCGCGGGAGGACGAGGAGCACATCTGGGGGCGCGGCTCCTGCGATGCTAAGGGAATTATCGCGGCCATGATCGGCGCGGCCGAAAAGCTGCTGGCTGCGGGGACGAAGAATTTTGGGTTGCTGTTCGTGGTGGGTGAGGAACGCAACGGGGTGGGGGCACAGGCGGCGGCGAAACAACCGCGCGGGTCGCGCTACCTTATTAACGGCGAGCCCACGGAGAATAAGATCGCGCTGGGAGCGAAGGGGGCTTTGCGCTACGAAATTACGGCGCGAGGTCGCCTGGCGCATTCCGCGTACCCGGAACTGGGGCAATCGGCCATTGAAACGCTGCTGGATGTACTGCAAGACATTCGCGCGATCAGCTTACCGGAAGACGAATTATTTGGTCGGAGCACATTGAATATCGGGACGATCGCGGGCGGGCGCGCGCCAAATGTGATTGCAGATCTGGCGCAGGCAGAAATCATGTTTCGGCTGGTGGGAAGAGCGGAGCCCATTGCCGCCGCGGTGGAACAAGCGGTAGCGGGACGCGCGGAGGTGCGACAGAAAGTGAACACACCGGCGCAACGATTGGAAGGATTTCCCGGGCTGGAAACCACGGTGGTTTCGTTCACCACGGACATTCCGAGTTTTGCAGGATCTTGGGGCAAGCCGTTTTTGATCGGGCCGGGGAGTATTCATGTGGCGCATACCGCGGAAGAACGGATTTCGAAGCGCGAATTGCTGGAGGCCGTGGATATTTACGCGCGCATGGCCACGAAGCTGATTGCTGAGGAAGTTCGAAAGTAAGGTAGGCGTGCGGCGACCGCTCTTTCGAGCGATCGGTTTCGAGCCATCGTTCTCAAGATATCGTTTTCAAGCCAAGCATCCGCGGACTGTTCGCATCTTTGGCCCTTCGCAGGTAGTGTAGACGTGAAGCTCATAAGGCGGGGACAGCCAGGTGAAGGGCCAATTCCGAGTTTTATTTCTTTACGACGCGACGGAAGCTGTCCGTCTGGATCTGCTGACACCTTTGCTGCAACCAAGCGGCGTGAAACCGCCGACCGGACTTGCTCCTCCCCTCCCACAGCACTTGAGATTTGAGAGGCCGCCGGTAGTGGAGCCGATCCCTACGCTGGTTCTGGAGACCGGCGAGCGTATGGAGGGCACGATAAAATATTATGACTACGGCGTGGTCAGCGTGGAACTGGAGTTGCCGTTCGAGGCCGATTGGCCGGAGCTGGTGCTGGAATCCAGCCGCTGGATCGTAGCTACGGAACTGGAAACGCGGGCGACGGAGTTGTTTCGCTCGGCGATGAAACGAGCGGCGCCGGCCATGGTGAATCCCTATGAGACATGGCTGCGGGAGGACTACTACATGATTCAGCTCCTGGAAATTGCCGGAGCTGATGGCCGAACGGTGAGCGCCGAGGAATTGTTGGCGACGCACGGAGCAGAGATCGCGCAACTGGTTCGCGGAGAGGCGGCGCAGCTTTCGGACGCCGAGCGGCAGGAGGTTTTGCAGTCGAGCCTTTCGTACTCGCATGCGGATTTGCTGGTGGTGGGATGGAGCGGCGCGCTGGTGTATGGGAGCGGGGATGGCGCGGCGACGACGATACAAATGCTGGAGTACGCCAACACGCAATTGCTGGAGTTCCGGTATTACGACAGCCTGCTGACAAGCTTGCTGGGAAACGTTTATCGCTCGATGGAGCGCAAGGGCGGGCCGCTCAGCGCCTGGCGGCTTTCGCGCGAGGCGGCGCGGCTCAATACCATTCGACTGGACGTCATGGAATTGACCGAAAAAGTTGACAATGCGGTTAAATTTTTGAGCGACATGTTTTACGCGCGGCTGTATGGCGTGATTGCTTCCAAAGTGGGCGTGCCGGACTACCGAAGGTTAGTAGATCAGAAGTTAAGGACGGCGGGCGAGCTGTACCGATACATGGTGGAGCAATTTAACCAGACGCGAAGTTTTGTGCTGGAATTGACGGTAGTGATCATTCTGGTTATCGAGATTGTCGCGTTATTTCGCGGTGTCAAATAAACGAGAGTGTCCGGCTTTGTGCGGCTGGATGGTACGACGGTGACCTTGAGGACGCGTTCCTTTGCAACATTGTTGGTTTCAGGGCTGGTTTCGCGGCTGGCTTTGGTGCTGGCCTTAGCCTTGGTGCCGGCGGCTCTGGTGGGTGTCCAGGCGCAGACTCCACAGGCGCCTTCAAGAGCTGAGGCGGGATCACAAAGCGGGATCAACGCGGAAATCCAGGCGGCATTTCGCGCGGGCTCCGCTGCGGCAGTAAATAACGATTTCAAGACTGCTGAGACGGAGTTCGAAAAAGTGGTGCGCCTGGCGCCGCAACTTGCGCAAGGGCACAGCGCTTTAGGCACGGTGCTGTTGCGCGAAGGAAAACTGCCGCAAGCGATTGCGGCGCTGGAAAAGGCGGTAGAGCTGAAGCCCGGTGATATATCCGCCTCGACCAATCTGGCTTTGGCCTACGAGCAGACGCGGGCGTATAAAAAGGCGCTCGTTTTATTCAATACTGTCGAGGCGGAGGCTCAGGCAAAGCCGGCTTCTGATCCTGGGCACGCGCTTCCTTCGTATTTTTTCGCGGGATACGCACGGTCGCTGGCGGCTACGGGGCAACCGGCAGCGGCGGTCAGCAAAATGAAGAGTGCCGTGGCCGAATCACCGCAGAGTGCGGAGCTGCATGATGACCTGGGATCGCTCTACGCGCAGCAGCAAAACTGGGCTGCGGCGGCGAGCGAATTTCAAGAAGCGATTCAGCTCAATCCGAAATCAGCTACAGCGCACCTGCATCTGGGAGCGGCATTGCTAGCACGTCAGCAAGTACCCGCGGCGATTCAGGAACTGACGCTGGCTTGTCGGCTGGTTCCAGACAGTGCGGTGGCGGCCACGGAGTTGGGAAAGGCGTACGCGGCGAATCGTGAAGACCAGAGAGCCATCGGGGAATTTCAGCGCGCGATCCGGCTGGATGCGGGATTTCGAGATGCCAAATATCAATTGGCTCTGGCGCTACAGCACGGCGATCGCAACCAAGAGGCAATTCCGCTGTTACGGCAAGTAGTGGCAGCCGAGCCCAAAAATGACGAGGCCCGCGCGAGCCTGGGGCTGGCTCTTCTGGTTACCGGAAACGCGAAGGATGCTATTCCGTTTCTGGAGCGGACGCTGAAGCTGAAACCTCACGACGCCACGGCGAATGAAAATCTCGCGGCGGCGTACCTGCAGATGAATCAGGTCGAGGAGGCGATCGGCGTGCTCAGCAAGGGACTGACGAGCAATCCGAATAACTATGAGCTTCATTACAACCTGGGGCTGGCGCTGAAATTCAAGGATGCCAATGAGGCGGCCATTCCGGAATTCGAGACGGCGAGCAAGTTAAATCATTCCGCTTACGAACCGCACTACACGGTGGGCATTCTGTACATGCAGGACGGGAGATACGAGGATGCGGAGCGCGAGCTTTCGACGGCAATGAAGCTGCATCCGCAAAATGCGGACGGTTGGGCGAATCTGGGAAGCGTGTATCGAAAGATGGATAGACTTCCAGAAGCGGCCGATGCGTTGAGGGAAGCGATCCGGCAGATGCCCAACCAGCCCGACCCGCATCTGACCTTGGCAACCGTGCTGGAACAACAGGGGAAGGCGAGCGAGGCGGCTGCGGAGCGGAAAAAGGGCGCGGACCTGGAACGGGTGGCGATGAACCGGCAAAGGGCTACGGCATCCACGAATTCGGGTAACGCGCTGTTGCAAAAAGGGCAGGTGGCGGATGCCGAAGAGCGTTATCAGGAAGCGCTGGCGGATGATCCTAACTATGCGGAGGCGCATCGCGGGTTGGCCAATGCGCTGGAACGACAGGGGAAGAAAGCGGAAGCGGCGGACGAACGGCGGAAGGCGCAGGAATTAGAAAGGGCGCACCCGTGAGCCGGGTTAGGGCGTTACGAGGGAGGGAAGTCGACACCATTTACAGTTAGCCGTGAATGCGCTATACCAGTGTTCACGTGTCCTGAGGGCTCCCTAAGCTTTGGAATATAGAGCAGATGCCTGAAATCGTTCCGATGGAGTCCTAGCGTTTATTGAGGCAAGAGTGGTGAGTACCCGGATGCGCCGAATCCTAACGAGTGCCGCGGGCCTGGTGGCCGGGGTTGGCCTGCTCGTTCTGAGCGGGCAACTTTCCACCCAAGCACAATCCGACGGAAACAATGACGGAAAAAATTATTCCGACGAGATTCGGAAGACGTACAACTTTGCCTTTGGCAAAGACAATTTATCGCTTCCCGGGAATGCGGCGATTGAGGGGAACGATTTTATTCAGGCGGGTGCGTTTCCGGACGCGGAATATTGCGAGCATTGCCACAAAGAAGCGTACCGGCAGTGGCGCCAGGCGCTGCACTCCAATTCTTTCCGCACACCGTTTTACCGGACCAGCGTCAACATCCTTGCGCGCACCAAAGGCATTGAATTTACGCGACATTGCGATAGCTGTCACAACCCGATCGCGGTGCTGTCGGGCGGGTTAACGCAAGATTCGCACGTGAATCGCTATTTTGATGAGGCGGGATTGAAGTGCACCACGTGTCATTCCATCCAGAAGTTGCAGTCTACGTCGGGCAATGGCGGATATGTGATGGGTGCGCCGTCGGTGATGGTGGATGAGAAAGGGAATCGCATCCCGGGGCAGGTGCCGTTCATCGATATCATGTCGCATCCGGACCGCCACTCCAAGGCGGTGATGCAATCGTTTTACCGGACGCCGGAGTTCTGCGCGGCGTGCCACAAGGCCAACCTGCCGAATCCGCTGAACGAGTACAAATTTATCCGCGCGTTCACCGTGTATGACGAATGGCAAAATTCGAAATTCTCGAAGCGCAATCCGCTGACGTTTTACCAGGCGGATTTCACCACGTGCCAAGGCTGCCACATGCGCCGGGAGCAAGCCACGCTTCCTGAATATGGAGCGAAAGAGGGGACATTCGCCTCGCACCGGTGGTTGGCGGGGAATACGGCGGTGCCGTTCTACTACGGCTTCGATGATCAATTGAAAAAAACGATCGAGTTTTTGAAGACGGGAAATTATTTGAACGTGGACATCTTCGCGCTGAAAAAAGCGGGCGAGGAAAACATGATCGCGCCGCTGGGCTCGGTGCCTTTCGAGCTGGAAGCGAACAAGGTTGTGGAAGCGTACGTGGTGATTCAAAACAAAAACATCGGGCACTCGCTGGTGCCGGAAGTACGCGACCTTTACGAAGCATGGGTGGAAATGACGGTGAAGGACGCGGCCGGAAAGGAAATTTATCACAGCGGGTTCCTGAAGCCGGATGGAATGCTGGATACGCGGGCGCACAGTTTTACCAACCGACCGGTAAATCTTGACGGTGAATTTGTGGACAACCACAAGGTTTGGACCATTCATTCCATGGCGTATGACAATTCCGTTCAGGCGGGGCGTTCCGCGCTGGTGCGTTATGAATTCGAGGTTCCCGCGGGTGTGAAAGGGCCACTGAGCATCACCGCAGCGGTGAACTACCGGCACTTGCGACAGAGTTATTTGAATAATGTGTTCGGACCGGATCATCCGCTGTACCCGCTGGTGGAGATCGCTTCGCGCACGCGAGTGCTGAACTTAGGAAAGAATGAACCGACGCCTGCTGCGCCAGAAGATAATCAGGACTGGATGCGATGGAACAATGTGGGCATCGGGTTTCTGGACCAGCAGCAATATTCCGACGCGATTGAGGCTTTCGAGCGCGTGGTCAAGCTGCGGCCGGATTACGCGGACGGTTACGTGAATGTGGGCCTGACGTACATCGAGTGGGAAAAGTACTCGCTGGCGCGGCCGGCGCTGGAGAAAGCGCTGCAATTGCATCCGGATTACGCCCGGGCGCTCTATTATCTGGCATTGGTGGAAAGGCGTGAAGGGCATCCGGAGATGGAAGTTGCCGATCTGCAGCGCGTGGTGGAGCAGTATCCGAGCGCGCGCGATCCGCGCCGTGAGCTGGGCATCGCGTATTACCAGCAGCATCGAACCGATGACGCGGTGGCGCAGTTTGAAGCGCTGCAGGCGATCGATCCAGACGATCTGGCGGCCCATTACAACCTGGCCATTTTGTATCGCCGTAAAGGCATGAAGGCGGAGGCGGCCGAACAGGCTGCGCTGTATGCCACCAAGAGAATCGATCCGGAGGCCCCCACATATTCACTCGATTTCCTGCGCAAGCATCCGGAGATCTCCACGGAGAGCGTGCCCTGGCACATGCATACGGACATGAAACCAGAGGCCGCCAGTGCCAAGGCCGACGGCAGCGGCCAGTAATAGCTGAGGAGGATGGGTGTCGCCTTTGGACCGCCGGAAATTTCTACGTTCGCTGAGCCGCACCGCACTGGTGCTGCCGTTCGCAGATATCCTGGCGGCTGCGCAGCAGCAAGCCGCTCCGCCACGACAGAAAACCGGCCCTATCGAGCGCAGCTACGATGCGAAACCGGCTCCGCCTCCGCCTGGCCCCAAATCCCCCATTGAAGGCACGCCACTGGGAGTGACGTTTGTGGATGTGGTGAAAGGCTCAGGCCTGGAGGTGGAAACGACCTACGGTGGCGTAGGTAAAAACAAATACCTGCTGGAAACTACCGGCTGCGGACTGGCTTTTTACGACTATGACAACGACGGCTGGCTGGACGTCTTCATGGTGAATGGCTGGCGGTTGGAGGGATTCGCAAAGGGTCAGGAGCCACACTGCCGGTTGTTCAAGAACAACCGGGACGGGACGTTTACCGACGTGACCAAAGGCTCCGGGCTGGAACTGCGCAGCGGTTGGGGACAGGCTTGCTGCGTAGGGGATTACGACAACGACGGTTATGACGATTTGTTCGTGACCTACTACGGACAAAATGTTTTGTATCACAACAACGGCAATGGCACGTTCGTGGATGTGACGGAGCGCGCCGGATTGCTGCAGCCGGGACCGAAAACGCGATGGAACACCGGTTGTACGTGGGTGGATTACGACCGCGACGGCAACCTGGATTTGTTTGTGGCTAACTATGTAGATTTCGACTTGAAGACCGCGCCGCTACCCGAAGAAGGACCGTGCACTTATAAAGGAATCGTGGTGGCCTGCGGACCGCCGGGGCTGGCGGGCGGAAAAAACCTGCTGTACCACAACAACGGCAACGGAACTTTCACGGATGTGAGCAAGCAAGCGGGGATGCTGAGCGCCGTCGGAACATACGGCCTGAGCGTGGCGGCTTCCGACCTGGATAACGATGGATGGCCGGATATTTACGTGGCGAATGACTCGGCGCCTGCGACGTTGTACATCAATCAGAAGGACGGGACGTTCAAAGATGTGGCCATTGAGTCGGGCGCGGCGCTCTCCGCGGAAGCGAAACCGCAAGCAGGGATGGGCGTTTCGATCGGGGATTACAACCGCGACGGCAACCTGGACATTGTGAAGACAAATTTCGCGGGGGACACGGACTCGCTGTACACGAACCTGGGGGATGGGGTTTTCGAAGATCGAACGTATCCGAGTGGTTTAGGAGTGAATACGCGACTGCTGGGCTGGGGCGTGGGATTTTTCGATATGGATAACGATGGGTGGCTGGACATATTAATGTCCAACGGACACGTGTATCCGGAGGTAGACAAATCCAAGGCAGACCTGAAATACGCGGAGCACAAATACCTGTATCGCAATTTGCGCAATGGACGGTTTGAAGAGGTTACCAACCAGGGCGGGCCGGGAATTATGGAAAACGCTCCGGCGCGCGGGTGCGCTTTCGGGGATTACGACAACGACGGCGACCTCGATGTAGCGGTGAATTGCGTGAATGCTATTCCGCAATTGCTGCGTTGCGATTCGACGCTGAACCGGAACTGGATCAAGATCAAGCTGGTGGGTGTGAAAACGAATCGAACGGGGATCGGCAGCCGCGTGCTGGTAACGGCGAAGACGATTCCGAACGCGGAAAAGCCGCTGGTGCAGATGGACGAGCTGCGCAGCGGGGGAAGTTATTTTTCGCAAAATGATATGCGGATGCACTTCGGCCTGGAGCAGGCGACGAAGGTTGATATGGTGGAGATTCGCTGGCTGAGCGGGCATGTCGACCAATTAAAAAACCTGGATGTGAACCGCCTGTTTGTGATTCAGGAGGGCGGGAAGATTCTCAAGTCCGAAGCTTTGAAGCCCGCGGTGAAATCGTAACGCGCTCACAACGACAAAATGGTGCGGCGCAGTGGATGCGGACGCTGGTTATTGCGTGTGTGTTCTTGTTCGCGCTGGCGCTGTGGCCTGAAATTTGCCTGGCTCAGGCGAAGTGTCCGTGGATTAACGAAGCCACCGCGCGGGGCATTCTTGGCGGGCTTGGCGGGCCGGTGACAATGAAGGTGGAGCTGAACGAGCAGGGGGCGGGGGTTTGCAAATTTTCGCGGCAACAGGGTAATGCGAATCTGGAGTTGCAGATTGCGGTGTACCTGATGACGGACATCCCGAAACAATTTCCTGGTTATTTAGCGGAGTGCCCGCCCAAGAGTGCCGCACTGCGGGCGATCGGCAACGAAGCGGTAGTGTGCAGCGCGCAGGGCAAGAGCGGGGAGTTTGAAGAGCGAGTAGTGGGACGGGTGCGCAACCAGGCGTTCGTGGTCGGGGTAAGTTCCAGCGTGGAGGCCGATCCTGCTATGACGAAAGAAATGCGACGCGAGAAGGCGAATGTAGTGGCGGAGCATGTGGCGGGGATTTTGTTCTGAGTGGATTTGGACGACTTGATGAAGTTGGCGGGTCCGGATCAAGGTTGAACCGGGTCCGTTGTATTCCTGCTGGACAGGAAGTGATAATGTCGCCGCCTAAATAACACCCCTGATTCCCCCTCGGGCGTGTTTGGCTCTACTTGTGCTTGCACTCAGCACAGGAGAGTGCGCGTGTCTAAGAAAGTCTTAATAATGCCTACTCCAGAAGAACGTGAACGATCTGAGCGATCAGTTCTCGGGCCTGATCCAGAACCGGCAACCGACATTCTAGCCTTACAAACACTCATGGATTTGCAGAGAGCTCTTGGACGATTGGAGACTGCGGTCGCAGGTTTAGAAAGATCAACCGCGCAACACGCCAGGGATTTGAACGGATTAGGGAAAGTTGCGCATACCACAAAAACTGTTGGCCAAGTCGCATTGGCTCTCATCGCCGGCGGGGGAGTCGTGGTTTTTCTGACATACCTTTCCCACCACTTGGCTTTCAAATAAGTCAAGATTGCCAAGCCCAAGAATCGCAAAATTCAAACTGCCCCACTCCTGAAAATTTGCACCGATTTGGCAATACCCTTCGCTCTGATACATTTGCGACGTTGTGGCGTTTGCAAATGGAAAACCCGTTTGCATGTTTGTTCTCGCCTCCGCCCGGTAAGTCAGGACGATCAAAAACGACAAGAGTCTGGCAAGAGTAAGGAGAATTCCACCATGGAACACGCGTTGCGGAATGTGGATACGGCTACGGTCACGCTGCAGATCAACGGAGCACCACACACGCTGGAAATTGAGCCGCGGGTTTCGCTGCTGGACGCGTTGCGGGAATACCTGGGGCTGACCGGCGCAAAAAAAGGATGCAACCAGGGTGCGTGCGGCGCGTGCACGGTGCTGGTGGACGGCGAACGCATCCTGTCGTGCCTGTCACTGGCCGTTCAGTACGAGGGCCGGGAAATCACGACGATTGAGGGCTTAGCGAATGGGGGAATGCACCCGCTGCAAGAGGCGTTTCTGGAATATGACGGATTTCAATGCGGATACTGCACGCCGGGGCAGATTTGTTCGGCGATCGGGATGATGCGCGAATTTGAAAGCGGGCTACCGAGCGCGGTGACCGGCGACGTGTCGTCCACAGCAATGGAATTTTCGGATGAGGAAATCAAGGAACGGATGAGCGGCAATTTGTGCCGGTGCGGGGCGTACGTAGGGATTTGCGAGGCCATTCGCGAAACGTACGAGTCTGGGGCGCGGCGATGAAAAATTTTGCGTACACGCGGGCGGGAACGGTCGAAGCAGCTATCACCATGCTGGGGCAGCAGCCCAATTCGAAATTTCTGGGCGGCGGAACGAACCTGGTGGACCTGATGCGCGAGAACATCGAACAGCCCGATGCGCTGGTCGATGTTAGCGGTTTACAGTCCGGAGGTATCAGCGAACTTCCGGACGGCGGGATTTCCATCGGGGCGTCGGTGAGAAACAGCGCGGTGGCCAATCACCGGCTGGTGCGGGAGCGCTATCCGCTGTTGGCGCAGGCGATTCTAGCGGGGGCGTCGGGGCAGATCAGAAATATGGCGACGACGGGCGGGAATTTGATGCAACGAACGCGCTGCTACTATTTTTACGATGAAGCGGCGCAGTGCAATAAGCGCGAACCTGGGACGGGTTGCGATGCAGTTGGCGGATTCAACCGCATGCACGCCATCCTGGGGACGTCGGAGAATTGCATTGCCACGCATCCGTCGGACATGTGCGTGGCGTTTGCGGCGCTGGACGCGATGGTGCACGTGACGGGTTCAAAGGGCGAACGAACCATAACGTTCGAGGAGTTTCATCGTTTACCGGGAAATACGCCGAACGTGGACACCAACCTGGGGCCGGACGAACTGATTACGGCGATCCAACTTCCCGCGCTGGCAATGGCGAAAAATTCACACTATCGCAAAGTACGAGACCGCTCGAGTTATGCGTTCGCGCTGGTAAGTGTGGCGGCGGCGCTGGAAACGGCCAATGGAAAAGTGCGCAGCGCGCGGGTGGCGCTTGGCGGCGTGGCGCACAAGCCATGGCGCGCGCACCAAGTGGAGCGCGTGCTGACCGGCGCAGACGCAAACGCGGAAACATTCCGGCGCGCGGCGGAAGCCGAACTCGCGGCAGCGCGAGGATTCGGCTACAACAATTTCAAGATCGAGTTGGCGAAGCGGACGCTGGTCAGCGTGTTGAGCGAATTGACGGAAAGCGGGAAGGCGCAATGAGCATATTGCAAAGCATCATGGAGACCGCGGCGCAGTTTTTGCCGGACAAAAAACCGGACGTCATGAAGGCCGAGCAGGAAACGCACGTTGGCCATGCGCGTACGCGCGTGGACGGACCGGCGAAGGTGCGAGGCGAGGCGCGATTTACGGCGGAATTCCAGATTGAAAATCTGGCGCATGCGGTGCTGGTGCATGGCACGATCGCGAAAGGGAAAATTTCCAAGCTGGAAACTGAGGAAGCGAGAAGAGCACCTGGGGTGCTGGCGGTCATCACGCACGAGAACGTGCCAAAAATGAAGGCGCCGCCGAGCGTGGACCTCAGCAATATGGGCAAGGGCTTCGCACTAAGCAATCTGCCCATCATGCAGAGCGCGGAAATGCACTGGGACGGCGAACCGGTGGCGGTGGTGGTAGCCGAAACACTGGAGCAGGCGGAACATGCGGCGCACCTGGTGCGCGCCGAGTACAAAGTGGAGAGCGCGGATGTTTCGTTCGAGGGCATGAAGCCGAAAGCGGTGATGCCACACGACGTGCTGGGGGAGCCACCGGAGATCACTATCGGCGATGTGGAAAAGGGCATGGCGGAGGGAGACGTGCGGATCGAGCACGTTTACCGCACGCCGCGCTACAACCACAACGCGATCGAGCCGCATGCAACCATCGCGTCGTGGAATGAAGACGGCAGCGTGGAGGTGTTCGACGCCACGCAATCGGTGAATATGACGGCGCATACCATTGCGTGGGTGTTTGGATTGAAGCGCGATCAGGTGCAAGTGGTGGCGCCGTTCGTGGGCGGAGGATTCGGCGGCAAAGTGGGGTTGTGGAACAACATCGCGCTTTGTATTGCGGCGGCAAAAGTGGTGAATCGACCGGTGAAGCTGGCGTTGTCGCGCGAAGGCGTTTACCGGGTCATCGGCGGGCGGACTATTGCGGAACAGCACGTCGGCCTGGCGGCGCGAAAAGACGGCAAGCTTACGGCGCTGATGCATACAGGAATGACGGCCACGGTGCTTAGCGGACGCTACGCGGAGCAATGCACGTTTCCGCCGCGTCATCTGTACGCTTCACCGACCATGTATATCGGGCAAAAAGTGGTGTACCTCGACACGGTGGCGAATACCTGGATGCGCGCTCCGGGCGAATCCATCGGCACGTTCGCACTGGAATCGGCGATGGACGAGCTCGCGCATGAATTGCGAATGGATCCTATCGAGCTGAGGAAAATAAACGAGCCGGAGAAGGATCCGACGAAAAATCATCCGTTCTCAAGCCGCAAGCTGGTGGAGGCTTACCGGCGCGGGGCAGAGAAGTTTGGATGGAGCGCGCGCAAGGCCGAGCCACGCTCGCAACGCGATGGCAAATGGCTGGTGGGGCAGGGAGTAGCGACGGCGTATTACCCATTCATGCGATTTCCGGCGAAGGCGCGGCTGCGCATTTGTATCGACGGGACGGCGGTGGTTCAGATTCCGGCAGCGGAGATGGGCATGGGAACGGCCACCGTGCAGATTCAACACGCAGCAGACCGGCTGGGATTGCACGCGCATCAAGTTTCATTTCAGTACGGCGACTCGCGATTGCCGGATACGCCGGTCATGGCTGGGGGATCAAACCAGACGGCGACCATATTTGCGGCGGTACACGCGGCGGTGGACGAGGCCATTGGCGAATTGTTGAAGCTGGCGAATAAACGCGCGGATTCACCGCTGAAAGGCGCGAATGCGGAAGAAGTGGAAGCGCGCGACGGCGGACTGTTCCGGGCAAAGGCGCCGGAGCAAGGCGAAACGTATGCCGGTATTTTGCAGAAGACCGGGGTACCGTTCGTGGAGGTGGAAACATCGTCGGCCATGCCGCTGGAGACGATGAAATATTCGATGGCTTCTTACGGCGCGCAGTTTTGCCAGGTGCGGGTGCATGAGGAGACCGGCGAAGTGCGGGTGTCGCGCTGGCTGGGCTCGTTTGATTGCGGCACGATCGTGAATCCAAAGACGGCGACGAGCCAGTTGCGCGGCGGCATCATCATGGGCATCGGCATGGCGCTGAGCGAGGAGACGTTGTTTGACGAACGCCGCGGGCGGATTATGAACCCATCGCTGTCGGAATATCATGTGCCGGTGAATCTGGATGTGCCGCACATCGAGATTATTTATAACGACATACCTGACGAGCACGCACCATCGGGGGCACGCGGAATCGGGGAGATCGGGATCACCGGCGTGGCCGCGTCGATTGCGAATGCGGTGTTCAATGCCACGGGGAAGCGCGTGCGGGATCTGCCGATCACCCTCGACAAGTTGATGTGACGAGTTGAGGTAAGGAAGAAAACCGGCGGCGGCAACCGACCAACGTTGTGTTGCGTTCTGGAAAGGTGCCGCTGCGTGCGCTTCTATCGAAACCACCATCGGAAGAACCTCCGGCAAGGGTTTCGCCCGGGGTATCGTCCTTAAAATAAGACCAAGAGACCTACAATATCCGCACCCCTTCGTTCGTCTTCAATAGTAGATGAGCGACGCGGCCAGCCTGAAGCGGATGTCACTCGAACAAGACCAGCGCATCACGGAAGTGGTGGAGCGGGACAAGTCTCGCTTGCGCAACTTTATTCGCCGGCGGGTGCGTGACCCACGCGACGCGGAGGACATCCTGCAGGATGTCTTCTACGAACTGGTGGAAGCGAACCGGTTGCTGATGCCGATTGAGCACGTGACCGGCTGGCTGTTTCGAGTGGCGCGGAACCGGATTGTCGATCTGTTTCGCAAAAAGAAGCCGGAGAGTTTCAGCGATACGGCGGTTGCGGACGAGAACGACGAACTGCTGTATCTGGAAGAGCTGCTGCCTTCCGCGGATGCGGGGCCGGAAGCGGTCTACGAGCGCAATGTGCTTCTGGATGAACTGGAGCTGGCGCTCGCCGAACTGCCGGCGGAGCAGCGCGAAGTGTTTGTGGCGCACGAAGTGGAAGGGCGAAGATTCAAGGAAATGGCGGCCGCGACGGGCGTAAGCGTGAACACTTTGCTTTCGCGCAAGCGGTACGCGGTGATGCATCTGCGGGAACGATTGCAGAGCATTTATGACGAGTACGAAACATGAGGGGAAGAACATGAGAAAGAAATGGATTATGGTTCCGCTGGCGATTCTGGCAACGGTGCTGTTTCCGATCATCGGCGGTGAGCTGGTGCTGCACCTGTGGAACTGGTTGGCGCCTGTGCTATTCGGGTGGCGTCAGATTACGTTCTGGCAAGCGCTGGGGTTGCTGGCGCTGTGCAGGATCCTATTCGGCGGATTGGGATGGCACAAACCGGGCCGCTCTGGTTTGCGTCGCCGAATGGGCGAACGCTGCAACATGACGCCGGAAGAGCGAGAACGATTCCGGGAAACGATGCGAGCGCGGTGGGGCGCTGGTCCTGCGGTGGGCGAGAGCAAGGGGCAGTAAACGAATTTAGTGCGCGGCGGAGAATGATTCAGGTTGTAAAGAGCGGGCTGAAGTGAGCAGCGCTGCGGATTCACGGCGCGCAGAGCCTGCGGCGGCACCCAGCTTGGCTTCGCTTTCCTGGCGGGCTTGAACGATGGTGGAACGTTCGTCGCCGGGAGTGGTGTTGAGGAGTTGCTCGGCGTGCAGGAAGCAGGCGAACACTAGCCGCTCGGGCTGGTGTTGCTTGCGCAAGAATTGACCGTAATTCACCCAGTCGCTTGCGGCACTTCGCGGATCGGAAAGAGAATCGTCAAGGGCGAGCGCCTGCTGAAAATTTCGAGTGGCGCCGGGGGCATCACCCAGTTTTTCCTGCAATGCAGAGAAGTGGACCAGAGCGAGGCTCTGCAAAGTTTTATCGCTGGACTTTTCCGCAAAAGAAACGGCGGACTGGTATTCCTGCGTGGCATCCGCATCGTGGTTCACGTCGGCGTCGGCGTCGGCAACTTTTACCAATGCGGCGAGCACGCCGGCTGATTCAGCGCGATGTTCGTTGGGATGCGCGGCGACGATTTGCAGATAGATGCGATAGTGACGGGCCGCAGCCTGCGCTTCTCCGCGCTGATCCAAAACCTGTGCGAGATAGAGATGAGCGTTGGCCTGCGCGGGATCCAGGGCGACAGCACGCTGCCAACTGTCGACGGCTTCGTCCGGGTGGCCGAGCCGGTTGGCGAGCAAGCCGAGATTCACAAGGGCATTGATGTTGCGCGGCCAGCGGGCGACGATTTTTTGGTATTGCGCATAGGCATCGGTGTCACGCCCCGCTTCGATCAAGCCGCGGCCATACACTTCCTGAAGCGACGGATTGTCGGGACTGACCGCGGCGGCCTGTTGAAGTGCGTTCGCTGCGGCGTCGCGTTTCCCTGCAAGGGTATCCGCTCGCGCGAGGCGTATCTGCACGTTGCTATCGTCGGGCATCCATTTGGCGGCCTGTTGAAGCGCGGTGAGACTGTCCACTTTTCCCGACCAGTAGAAATGAGTTTGATCGACGGCGGCCCAGCCTACCAAGAGGGCTATGGTGGCGATGCGCAGGCCTCGCGCCAGGGGAGTGGAACCGGTCAGCCACTGGGAGGCGGCGAGAAAACTATTTGTGGCTGGCTTTTCAACCTGGGGCGAGGGTTCGGGAGTTTTGCCGCGTTGATCAAGGAGTAGCGCGGCGTTTCGCGAATCGCGGAGCTTCCACAGCCTGCCATCGAGAATGAAATGATGGATGTTTACCAGCGCGGTGAAGGTCAAAAAGCTGGCGGTGAAGTCGACATGGAACACGCGGCTGACAATCCACGGACCAGGGACGAACAGCGCGATTCCGCCGGCGAAGATAGTTACCCAGTAACGCCAAAAACTCCAGTTGGTGTCGCCGGCAGCGCGAGCTTCGCGGGCCTGATAATAGCTGGTGATCCATAGATATTGCGTGGAGTGCAGGACGGCGAGAATGCCGCTGCTGTAGCGCGTTTGGGGAATATCATGGCCGCTGAAAAATCCGATTAAGGCGGGCAGCAGGAACCACAGAAACTGCGTGACCGCGAGCAGGAGACAGGGAACTACGGCTCGCAACCCGTGACGACGCGAGATGGCGGCGAGTGCCCAGGAACTGGCGACCACGAAGAACGCGGCGAGAACCGCGCGTAAGGGCAGCGTCAGAGATGCGGGTAGTCCGAGAGAAAGAACGAGTGGATCGCCGGATGGACCGGTGTGAAACATCAGCATCAAGAGAAGGAAGGAAGCAATGAAGGCCAGACGCAACGCTCGGCGTTCGGCGGAAGTGGGCACGGCGCCCGCGCGACGCGCGAACATCATCAGCAAGCCAAAATTCTGGCCGGTGTAATGCCAGGGGCTCCAACAGATATATAAGGTGAAAATCCAGGGCAAAACGGCGTACCACACATGTGCCGCTACGCCAGCGAGAGCCAGCAGGAGCGCGGTGTGTACCGTAAACGTTTTGTATTTCGCGAACTCGGATTGTTTGTGGTACGCGCGATAAACCGTGGCCATGAAGTGCGGATAGTTGAAGATCAAGGCCAGGAAATAAAACGCGACGGTCCACCCGTAGGCGTTGGCATGGGAGGTGTAGAGCGCGAGCAACAGGAGGGGCGCGGACCAGGTTCCGCAGCCGGCGAGAAGATCGATGGTCGGGCCGTAAATCCAGGGACTTTTTGGCGAGGCTGGAGGTGCCGCCTGTGAGGGCATGGCTGGTGGGAGAGGGGTTGTGAGAGTTGACTCCATGAGGTTGCAGAGTAACGCAGAAAAAGCGGAGTGGAGCGATGCGTGGGATGGAGAATGGTGAATTGGTTACACCGGTTCGGGGAGAGGTCAGCACATATTGAGTGGTTCTACTTGTTGAGAACGGTCAGTGAATAGGCAGAACCCCGAACCGCAACCGAATGGCTCTATACGTACTGGCCAATGGATGTATGGATGATGCGTCTAACTCTTTTATTCCAAACATGTCAGTCAATACTTTGGTGATAAAATCCGGCGCCTGTAAGACCATGCGACGCCGGGGTGATGAACATCGACTCTTTTCTGTTGTTTTATTTTCTTGTGGGCTTGTCGATCGCGATGTGGCGCGCGAACCGCAAGAACAAACGTCGGTGGGCCGAGAATGAGTCGCGCTGGGAAGTACTAAGAAGCCGAGTCAGCGGGCTGGAGTTGGCGGTCAAGCAACTCGTGGACCGCTCCAGTAAAGAGCCGTCGGTAGCGGAGGCTGCGGCTCCATCCACGGCGGCGGAACCACACGTTGCTCCGTCACCTGCAGTCCCTCCTCCGGTTAGTGCTGTCGAGGTTACGCCTGCCGAATGAAAGCCTTCACCGGTAGCCTGACGCATTAATGGAGTTTCAATCGGCGATTGCGAGGCAGCCGCAGTGGAAGAATTCAAAGTGGGTTAGAGCACTGTATTCGCCGCAAGTGGTGAGTAGTATTCAAGAGATGGAAACGGAGCTGGAGCGAAGCCGGAAGTCTACGAGCAGTACGAGTAGGTAAAGAATCGGAGAGTGGGGAACTCACTGCCCCATGAGTGACTAGTCAGTCGAGGCCAATTCCGACATCCACGCCCGGCGGAACGACCCTCTGCATCGCGGCTTTCGAGTCTTTGGCAAAGCGTTTCTGCAGCGATCTAGTGTGCGGATAGGCCAATCGCCCCATGAGGTTGGGCCGCGAAAACGCATATAAGTCGTACCAAACCGATTGGTTCGAATTGAAGTGACGGTGAATCTCTCTTCGCGTTCTCCGTGGTCTGGCAGGGTGCCGTAGGCGAATCCGTACTTTTCGGATGAACCATGTTCATCGACGACGTAGACGACTCTGCAGGCATTTAACGACCAGAATCCGAGATGTGATATGAGGACCGCAACAGTAGCGCCCGGCTCCACAACAGCATTTGGCCAACACAGCTGGACCCAAGGCATATCAAACATTTTCCAGTTCCTCACTGCACTTTTGGCACGTCGGAATGCCTGGGCACCCTGACCTAAGGGCATTCGGTGGTGGTCGGCGACATATCCCGTCGTTTGTTGCCGCGAACACCCGACGTCGGCATAAGAGAACGTTTGGTTCCGCTGAGCAGAAAGGAATCAATTTCGGTTCGATCAGGTCGCGAGAGGAAGAACATTATGCAAGAAGTATCGCAGGACTGACTGTGGTTGTCATTACAACCAAAATCAACTGTTTAGAGAACCCTCCGAATGTCGAAGAACAAATAATAACGAGCATATACGTGGCTTTAAGCTCGTCTGTCTTCGCGGGAAGTGACTGTGGTTTTCTTTACGACCAGGCAAATTGCATAGAGACTTCCGAGAGTCCAAGAACAACGAAGAATAAGTATATCCGCTGCTACAGACGGGTTCGCAGAACTGACTGTGGTTGTCTTTGCAACCAGGGCAACTGTTTAGAGACCTTCGAGCGTGGAGCCCGTGACGCACTAACCTAGTAAATGGAGGATGAGTCGTATCTGTTAACACGTATAGTGTCGAACTTAGACTTCTGTATCATATTGCACAGTATTTTCCTAAAATGGACTAGTAAATAAAAGAATGAGTTAACTCACAGTGGGTTCCCGGCGGTTGCCAGGGAAGGGCCTGGCAACCGCCGGAGTCTCACGGACCAAGTGCAATTATCGCTCTGGAATTCTGCGTCTGGCTTTAACACTGCCCGCTATGCTAAAACGACGGACACTACTTCTAATAGACGACGATCCGGCACATGCTCAGGTATTTAAGGAAGCGTTGCTCGATGCGGCCGATGGCCCTTTTCAAGGTGAGTGGGCCAGGACGCTCGCGGTGGGGTGCGAACGAGTAAAGCTGAACGACATCTGGGCAATTTTCCTGAATCTGCGTCTGCATGGACACAAAGGTCTTGCTGCATTCGAGAAGGTCCTTCAGGCTGCCCCTGGAGTTCCAACCCTGGTGCTGGGCGGAGCGAAAGATAAAGGCCTCGCGTTGGAAGCACTTAAACGAGGCGCTAAAGACTATTTAATAGAGGGTCATATCGACTGTTATTCACTATCCCGGGCGATAGGAAATATGGGGGAGCGTGAAACCGCAGCCGATACTTTGTATACCGAAAAAGCCCGCGCGCAGGTGACGCTTGACTCCATAGGTGACGCGGTGATCAGCACAGATATTTCGGGGACCATTTCTTACCTTAATCCCGTGGCCGAAAAGCTTACGGGTTGGACTAAAGCCGAGGCGCTGGGGCGGCCATTCCCGGAAGTATTTAACGTGGTGGACAGCCAATCGCGGCAGCCGATTCCGAACCCCATGGACATCGCCATCGAGGCAAATAAAACAGTGGCCCTAGGCAGGAATTGTATTCTCATCAGAAGAGACCATTCGGAACGTGCCATTGAAGACTCCAGTGCTCCGATATACGACAGGACCGGCGCGGTGACAGGCGCAGTGATCGTATTTCATGACATGGATATGTCGCAGACTATGGTTGGTGAGATGAAGCGCCTGGCGCAACATGACCTGCTCACTAATCTTCCAAACCGTATGTTGCTCAAGGATCGGATTACCCAGGCAATCGCGGCCAGCCACCGAAATGGCACGCAAGTCGCTGTAATGTTTATCGATCTGGATCAATTCAAGCATGTCAATGACTCGCTGGGGCATTCTGTTGGCGACAAACTACTGCGATCCGTGGCGGCCTCGCTGGGACGTTGTGTTCGGAGCACGGATACAGTCAGCCGCCACGGTGGAGACGAGTTCATCGTGCTGCTTTCGGAGATCAAACATGCGTCCGATGCCGGAATCATGGCAATAAAGATTCTTGGAGCCTTGGCGATATCGCACGAGGTTGAGCAACACCATCTGCATGTGACGGCGAGCATCGGTATAAGCACGTCGCCAGAAGACGGAATAGATGCGGAAAGTTTAATAAAGAACGCGGATACGGCCATGTATCAAGCGAAAGAACAAGGCCGGAACAGCTATCAGTTTTTCAAGAAAGAAATGAATCTGCGAGCCGTAAAGCGACAATCGCTCGAAGCGGGTCTTCACGAAGCATTGGCAGGGAACCAATTTGTGTTGCATTATCAGCCTAAAATTAATCTGGCGACGGGTGCGATCAGCGGTGTCGAAGCTTTGGTACGTTGGATGCATCCGAGCTCGGGCCTGATTCCTCCACTGGAATTTCTGTCTGTTGCAGAAGACTGCGGGCTTATTTTCCCCATCGGGCGATGGGTCTCGCGGGAAGCTTGCCGACAGGTTCAAGAGTGGGCAAGGGCGGGTTTGCGCATTGTTCCCGTCGCCGTAAATGTATCTTCACTGGAATTCAGGAATGACGGTTTCCTAGATAATCTGCGGACTGTGCTGAAGGAGACGGGTCTGAACCCACATTACCTCTCACTCGAAATGACGGAAACTCTGCTTATGCAACATGCCGAATCGACACTTACGGTGCTCGGCGCTCTCAAATCCATGGGGGTGGGCCTAGCCGTCGATGATTTCGGGACTGGATATTCGAGTCTGAGCTATCTTAAGCGGTTTCCGATTGATTGTCTGAAGATCGATCAGTCGTTCGTGCGTGACATCGTTTCCGGTACAGACGACGTTCCGATTGTCAGGGCGGTGATCACCATGGCAAAGAGTCTTAGGCAACTGGTGGTGGGAGAGGGAGTAGAAACGCACGAACAGATGAAGTTCCTCCAGGCACATGGTTGCGACGAGGCCCAAGGATATTATTTTAGCAGGCCCCTGGTCGCAGAACATTTTGAGCGATTACTTAAATCCGAGAGAGTACCTTCTTTATTAAAAGGAGGAATGGCAACCTCTCCGTGGCTTATAGCTACAAAAAAGCATTCATCGCTGAATTAGGCAAGAAGGCACATGCCGCTCTCATGATGCTCAACGATCTGCAAGTGTACGACAGTGGTCAGAGGTGGAGAATCATCAGCAAGTTCAAGGTTTCGGTCAGCAGCTCGCAAGAAATGCCTACCTGATCGGTTCATGGCCTCGATGTTGATCCAAACCAGTCCTTCAAAGAAGAAATAGTACGAAAGGTCTTGGAGTTCAACTTCGCTGGAAGCGTGGTCCAGAAGACGGTTGCGCTGTCGGTAACTTGGTCGATGCATAAGCGACTGTGGGCATCTGTGCCTTGATCCGGAGTCGTCTTTCTGAACCATATGGAGCCTTCAGCGCTGTACTCATTCACTTCCGTATAGCCATTTTGACCGGCTACCACCTGGAACTCTTGAAATTTATTCATGGTAGCGGCCCTCCTTAAAGAAAGTGCAGGTGCGACAGAACGATAATTCCGGCGGTGTCAGGCCGCCCCCTTCACCGCCGGAACATCGCGCGCTGTTAACTCCGCATTGATTATCTAAGCTGAAGGTAACGAACACTGTGCATTATTAGACATGCTTACTGATTTGCAGGCCACTCTGTTAACTGTTACGGCTCATTCGTGGGAGGGCGGCGACGATGGGTATGCATTGGGCGGCAACCGGATGGAGCCTGCGGACAGACGGGGAAGGTAACTTATTGCCGGAGTTGCCTCCACGCGCCTGGTTCATGAGTGCAGTTTTCTCTCAAACGGTTGATGAGTCGACAGCGAGGCCAGCCGGATAAGAGGCGAGCGCAGGAGAGGGAGCCGAAATATTAGAACGGGAAAAAGCTGCTGTTGAAGGGTGTGGCCAGAATAGGGAGGGGCGCGGGGGATGTCAATATGCGGGCAGGTGGAGTTGCGTAATTGAAACTGATGAAGGAGTGAGGCGCGGCAGCATGTGCCTACGAGATGAGGCCCACGGGAACGATGCACCGCCGGAAAATAGCCCGGGAGCACCCGCAAAACGGCTGGTTTTTTCCGTTTCACGATCTTCGCCGTACGTTCATCTCGCGGCTTGCTGACTAAAGACCGGTGCTTACACTCGGTCAGGGCTTGTCGACTGCCTGGAGATGCGCCATTGGGTCATGGATCTTACTAACGCGCCTGCGGCGATGGCGTCGAGCAGCAGCACCACTGGGTCGATTGGATGGCGATAACGGAGCGAGGTGTGGGTCACATAATACAAAAACGGAAAAATCGCGGGGAACACGGCCAGCGGAAAGGCATAAACACTGTGCCGCCACAGCAGCACCACGATCCCGCAGAGCGCGGCGATTCCGGACAATGTTGCGCACAGAATTACGCCACGAGCCAGTCGCGAATCCGCGGCCAGGAAGTTGTCGAGCGGATGCGCAATCCCGCCCCAGAAGGCTAGGAATCGTTCGCCAGTCAAAATCAACTCGACCCGCGGGTGCGTGCGGATAAAGTTGGTGGCTTTGCGCATCTCTTCCCGCATGAAAGCGGTTTCGCCCATGCGAAAATAACGCAGCGTCTCGCGGTCCTTAGTGATCGGGCCTGGAAAACGGATATGTTTGTCGTCGTAATTTTCGTTATTTCCGATGTACAGCTCGAGCGGAAAATTCGAGCGCAGTGGCACAAAATGATTAAAGACGATGAAATTGCGAACGGTCCACGGCACGCAACAGAAGATGGCCAAGCCCAGCGCCACGGCAGGTTTGCTCACCCAGCGCCAATCGGTGCGACGGGAATCATGGGTGCGCCAAGCGCGGTAGACGGCCCAACCCAACAGAAACGGCAATAGCGAGCCTAGGGAGGGATTGGTCATCAAAGTAAAGCCCCATAGCAATCCGTACGCGCACCAATCGCGAAGGCGTTGCGATTCAGCCAACTGGAGTGTGGTCCACAGTAAGGTCGCGGACAGCAATGCCGCGAGCGAGGTGTCCCAGATCCATTCGAACGGAATCATGATTCCATTAGGAAACAGCGCCCATAGCCATGCCGCCCCGGCGGCAACGCCGATGCCAGCTACGCGGGTGCCCGCATAAAAAATCGGCACGCACACGGCTGACGAAAAAAGGATGTTCAAGAACACCAGAAAGAAAAACGATCGGACTGTGAAAATGCCGAAGACCTTGAAAGCCGCAACCACCAGCCATGGATAGACTGGCGTCAGCCATGCGGTCGGGCCGGTGGGACGACCAAACGGGTTGCTGAATCCACTTCCCGTGGCCATCGACCGCGCAATGCTACCGGTCTCCTGCTCGAACGGCGCCGTAGCCAGCGCCGCGGCGGGAATTTTCCGCGCCTGGTCCCAAGCGAAAGCCAACCTGGCGCCCACGGCGACCACCACGATCAGTGTTAAAGAGGTGGCAACGCTTCGCAAAGTCAAACTCATGCGGTTCTCTTCCCGGTCGCACTTCAAGATTCCCTCAAACATCGATGCCAAGTCCAGATAGCACGGGCACATCCCGGTTTTGCGGGGCTCTTCCGGATTATTTTGGAACGCTGAGGCCGTGCCCAGACGAAGGACGCGTCTATCCGCACGCTCTCGATTATTGTTCGCGGAGTTACCTATGACTGCGCGGCCGGGCTGAGTTTTTTACGGAGAACTGGCGACAGCCGCTTCAGTTTCCGCTACAGCGCGCTATTGGCAGAAAAAAACTATAGGCGTAAATGTTTGAAAAAAATGGTGAACCGGGCAGGACTCGAACCTGCAACCCGCTGATTTCCGCAGATAGGCAGTAACGTTGCATCGTCAAGCTTTTACCGGTGTCTTTTGCGCTCCTGTAGTGCCGTGTTCGGTTGTGTTTTGCACCCAACTTGGACCCGAGTTTATGGGGTGACCCCTTAGAGTGGCACAGTTTTTTTGGACACAGCTTCCGCTTTCGTAAAAGCATTTTTGCATCTTCTAGCGGGAGAAGGGGTCTGGGGAAGGGGACGGCATTTGAGTCTCCTTCCCCAGACCCCTTGTAGAACCCTTCTCGTCGTTCTGTTTGTTCTCAAAAAACACCATCGTTGCGCTTCGAGATTCGGCCGAACCTGACGCCTCGATCTGTTGCTCGAACTCTTCGGGAGATCGATAGCCCAGCGCCGAGTGCAACCGCTGCCGATTGGAATACTGTTCGATGAACTCTTCGATGTTCGCTCGTAAATTTTCTAGATCATCGTACTTGTTGGCGTAGATTTCTTCCCGCTTCAGCGTCTTCATGAAGCTTTCGCAACTGGCATTGTCATACGGGTTCGCTGGACGGCTCATGCTCGGTACCATCCGATGCTTCTCGAGTATGGCCGCATATTCTGCGGAGGCGTATTGCAATCCTCGATCCGAGTGATGCACCAAGCCAGGTTCCGGCTGGCGTCTCTCGATGGCTTGCTCCAGCGCCCCGATCGTCAGTCGAATTGCCAAAGTTCGATCCAGTGCCCAGCCCACCACTTTGCGAGAGAACTCATCCAGGATCACCGCTAAATAGACAAACTCGGCTTTCAGCCGGATGTACGTGATGTCGGCCACCCAGAGCTGATTGATGCCCGTTAGTTTCATACGACTGGCTAAGTTGAGATATATCTCTAGCTTG
>Ga0182024_10005381_pt1 | contig 28736 bp, 28 predicted proteins | sample P32metaG_FD_120480 | JGI IMG/M metagenome (GOLD analysis project Ga0182024, IMG submission 120480) | Permafrost microbial communities from Stordalen Mire, Sweden - P3-2 metaG (Illumina Assembly) | ecosystem: Environmental > Terrestrial > Soil > Wetlands > Permafrost | place: Sweden: Stordalen...
GAACTCGATGCGGCGCTCTTGCGGCAGGCCGGCGTTGCGCTCGACCATGCCGTTTTGCATCTCGATGGCGCAGCGCACGGCGTCGACCACGCTGCGGAATTCGACAAGAATTCCATCGCCCGTACGCTTGACGACCCGTCCGCGGTGGACGGCGATCGTCGGATCGATGAGATCGCTGCGCAGCGCGCGCAGCCGCGCCAGCGTGCGGTCTTCGTCCGCGCCGGCCAGCCGGCTATAGCCAACGACATCGGCCGCCAGCATCGCCGCGAGTTTGCGGGTCTCGCTCATCGCGCTCGTTCCCCATCCCCAATCCCGACTTTATCCACTAGACACCCTGAAGCCATTATTCCATAAGGATTTTGTCGTAAGCCTATGGGGACGCGCGCAACCGTCGCCATGTAATTAGCGATTGCCGCATGTCTCAAGACCCCGCGCTTCATTTTCGCAGTCTGGCCAGCACCTATTCCGACACGATTCGCGCCAATGACACGAAGGCCAACATCACGATCGTTTTTGTCGCCATCATGATGCCGCCCGTGTTGGTCCTGCGCGACAAATATCCACCCTTTCTGTCGCTCCCCATCGTATTGGCGCCGTTCCTGCTCGTTTTTGTCCTTCTCTTGATTTCTCTATATCCGCGTTACCCAAAACGGGGGCGGGATATTTTCCCGCTTGCCCGCAATACGAGCCCCGACTCGTTTGTCTATCCGGAAAATCAAAACGACGAGATCCTTCATCTGCGGTTGCTATGCGCCATCCTCTCGCAAATATTGTTCTGGAAGACAGTATTTCTGCAAATCAGCCTCGTCCTATGCCTGCTCACCGTTATTGCCGCGTCGATTATTCTAGCTGTTCGGATTTGAACCCGGTTCGACAAGGTTAACCCGCCGAGGCGGCCTCAGGTTCGAACCGGGGCTTTGAAGAGCTTCGCCCGACCGCGCCGCCGGACGCGATCGTTTTCATCACGGCTCCTCCATAAACAGAAGCGCGGGCTGTTCGAGGCGCGATTTGACCTCGCCGATGAACGAGGCGGCGTCCCAGCCATCGACGATGCGATGGTCGAAGGAGGACGACAGGTTCATCATCTTGCGCACGACGATCTGGCCCCGCGACACGACCGGGCGCTCGACGATGCGGTTGACGCCGACGATCGCCACCTCCGGCGAATTGATCACCGGCGTCGAGACGATGCCGCCGAGAGCGCCGAGACTCGAGATCGTAATGGTCGATCCCGTCAATTCGTCGCGCGAGGCCTTGCCGTCCCTGGCCGCCTGCGCGAGCCGCGCGACCTCTTCGGCGCTTTGCCAGAGATCCAGCGTCTCGGCATGGCGCACGACCGGCACGACGAGGCCCGCCGGCGTCTGCGTGGCGATGCCGATATGGACGGCGCCATAGCGCCGGACCACGCCCGCCGCATCGTCGAAATGCGCATTGATCTGCGGAAATTTGGCGCAGGCGCCGACCATCGCGCGCATCAGGAACGGCAGCAGGCTGAGTTTTGCGCGCGTCGCGCCACGGCGGGCGTTAAGAAGCAGGCGCAAGTCTTCCAGCACGGTGACGTCCAGCTCCTCGACATAGGCGATATGGGGAATGCGGCGCACGGCGTCCTGCATGCGCTCGGCGATCTTGCGGCGCAGGCCGATGATCTTGATCTCCTCGACGCTATCGTCGGGCCGCGGGCGGGCCGTTGCGGCGGCAACCACCGGCTGCCGGGAGGCGACGAAAGCCTCAAGGTCCTCCCGCAGCACGCGCCCATTCGGACCGGCGCCCGGCACGGAGCCGAGCGGCACATCGAGCTGGGCCGCCCGGCGGCGCACGGAGGGCGAGGCGAAAGCCTTCTCGCCGAGCGCGCGCGCCCTATCGGGCGGCGCGCTTGCGGGGGCGGCAGCCGTCTCCCCACGGTCTGCCGCCGCCGGCGCGAATTCGCTTGGCGCGCCGACCTTCGTCGCGCCGTCGTCGGCGATTTCGAAAACGACCAGTTCGGAGCCGACGGCTAGGATCTCGCCCGGCGCGCCGCGCAACGCGACGATCGTGCCATGCACGGGCGAAGAGACCTCAACGGTGGCCTTGTCAGTCATCAGATCGGCAATCGGCTGGTCCTCGCGCACGAAATCGCCGACCGCCACGCGCCATTCGACGATTTCGGCTTGCGTCGTTCCCTCGCCAAGATCGGGCGTTTTGAGGACATATTTCACGCGCGCGTCTCCATCGTCCGGACGAGCGTCTCGGCGACGCGTTTGGGACCCGGGAAATATTCCCATTCGAACGCATAAGGGTATGGCGTGTCCCAGCCGGTGACGCGGGCGATCGGCGCCTCCAGCGCATAAAAGCAATGCTCCTGCACGAGGGCGGCAAGTTCCGCGCCATAGCCGCCCGTTCGCGTCGCTTCATGCACGATGACGCAGCGCCCGGTCTTGTTGACCGAGGCGGCAATCGCCTCGAGATCGACCGGCACGAGCGTGCGCAGATCGATCACTTCGGCGTCGACCCCCGCCTCCTCGGCGGCGGCCAGCGCCACATGCACCATCGTGCCATAGGCGAGAACCGTCACCCCGCCGCCCTCGCGCAGGATCGCCGCCTTGCCGAGCGGCACAGTGTAATGGCCCTCTAGAACCTCGCTCAAGGGATGGCCCGCCCAGGAGACGGCGGCGCCCTCGTGATGGCCGTCGAACGGCCCGGCATAGAGGCGCTTGGGCTCGAGAAAAATGATCGGATCGTCGTCCTCGATGCTGGCGATCAACAAGCCCTTGGCGTCGTAGGGATTCGACGGCACGACGGTTTTGAGGCCGCACACATGGGTGAACAGAGCCTCGGGGCTCTGGCTGTGGGTCTGGCCGCCGAAAATGCCGCCGCCATAGGGGGTCCGCACCGTCAACGGCGCCCAGAACTCGCCCGCCGAGCGATAGCGCAGGCGCGCCGCTTCCGAAGCCAGTTGGTCGAAAGCGGGATAGGCGTAATCGGCGAACTGGATTTCGACGATCGGGCGCAGGCCATAGACGCCCATGCCGAGCGCCGCCCCGACAATGCCCCCTTCGCTGAGCGGCGTGTCCAGCACGCGGCGCGCGCCATATTTGCGCTGCAGCCCGTCCGTGCAGCGAAACACGCCGCCGAAATAGCCGACGTCCTCGCCCATGACCAGCACGTCGGGATCGCGGCCCAGCATCACATCCATCGCGGAATTGAGCGCTTGCGCCATATTCATCCGGGACATGGTCAGAACCCCATTTCCTGGCGCTGGGCGCGCAGATGCCAGGGCATTTCCTTATAGACGTCGTCGAACATCGTGCTGGGATCGGGGCGCCGGCCTTGCCCGAGAACGCCGATCGCCTCGGCCCCCTTGACCGCGGCGAGGACCGTCTCCTCGGCTTCTGCCGCCAGCTGCACATGGCGCTCCTGCGACCATTGCCCGATCGCGATGAGATGCGCCTTCAGCCGCTCGATGGGATCGCCGAGCGGCCAGTAGCTGCCCTCGTCGGCCGGGCGGTATTTGCCGGGATCGTCGCTGGTCGAATGCGCCGCCGCGCGATAGGTGACGAGTTCGATGAGGGCGGCCCCAAGATTGCGGCGCGCCCGCTCGGCCGCCCACAGCGTTACCGCCGTCACCGCGAGGAAATCATTGCCGTCGACGCGCAATCCGGGCAGGCCGTAGCCGATCGCCCGCGAAGCAAAAGTCGCGGTCTCGCCGCCCGCCAGCCCGTTGAAGCTCGATATCGCCCATTGATTGTTGACGACGTTGAGAATGACCGGCGCACGATAGACCGCGGCGAAGGTCAAGGCGTAGTGGAAGTCGCCCTCGGCCGTCGATCCGTCGCCGATCCAGCCCGCCGCGATGCGCGTGTCGCCCTTATAGGCCGAGGCCATCGCCCAGCCAACCGCCTGGACGAATTGGGTGCCGAGATTGCCGGAAATGGTGAAGAAACCGGCCTCGCGCGCCGAATACATCACCGGCAATTGGCGCCCTTTCAGGCGATCGCCGGCATTGGCGTAGACTTGGCAGGCCATTTCGAAGATCGGCCATTCGCGCGCAATCAGCAGGCCCTGCTGGCGATAGGTCGGGAACAGCATGTCGTCCTTGGCGAGCGCCATGGCTTGCGCCACCGCCACCGCCTCCTCGCCGGTGCTCTTGATATAGAACGAGGTCTTGCCCTGGCGCTGCGAGCGCAGCATGCGCTCGTCATAGGCGCGCGTCAGCATCATGTAGCGCAGGCCGAGGCGCAACCGCTCGGGCTCGAGATGCGGGTCCCAGGGGCCGATTGCGCGGCCTTCCTCGTCGAGCACCCGGATCAGGCTGTCGGCAAGATCACGGATTTCGGCGGGCGCCGCGTCGACCGGCGGCCGGCGCGCCTCGCCGGCGGCGGACGTGCGCAGATCGCTGAAATCGGGCTTTTCGCCCGGCCGGAATCGCGGCTCGGGTATATGGAGGCTGAGGGGAAGCTTTTCGACCACGGGGCCTCCGGCGCGATTTGCCGCGCTCCTGGGCGCAATGGCGCAATCGGCTCATCATACGCTGATCCGGCCCGCTTTAGAAAATCGGCGACCGCGTCCCGCAGTTTATGGACCTCGTCCGCCATGGCCGTGCTTGTTGTTCAGGCCATCCACGCCGTTCCGCCGCCGCAAGGCGCAAAAGCGCATTGTATCGGCGAGCCTTACAAAGCGCTGCTTCGCAAGACTATCCCGATCGGCCCTAATGATGGGGATGAATCCAGCGGCCCAATCTGCCCATCAGGGATGAGTGACTTTGCTCCCGAGAGCGCGGTTTGGCGCCTTCGCTAGCGGGCTTGTCGGAATCGTCCGGAGCCACGCATGCGCCGAGAAAATACTCCAGAAATCCCGCATCGTTCGCATAGCTGACCGTGAAAGAGTCCTCGCCCGTCTCGACGGTATAGTCAAAATAGCGACCGCTGCCGCGATAGTAAGAACTGTAGGTGCGATTTGGGCCTTTGATGAAGGTAAAAACCGACGGGTCCAGATCTTGGGCGATCATCGTCTTTTCGAGGGCCGGCAATTGCTCGCGAAAGCTCCGATCGAAGTCGTAGCCTTCATACGCTTCAAGTTTGATCGGCATGTCGGCGATCTCCTCGACAGGCGCAGCCTAGCTCGAATTATGGCTTTGGGCGACGATTGATGCAGAAACGCGTAAATGCGTTAACCCGCCTAGCGAGCGCGAAATCCGGGATTTCGAGGCCGCCCTTCACCTTGGCCTCAAGCGCCGCCTCCGCCGCGCGGACTTCCACCAGAGCCTCGAGCACAGCCGCCGCCCGCTCGCGCGGCACGACGACGATTCCGTCGCGGTCGCCGATGATTATGTCGCCCGATTCGATGCGCAGGCCGCCAAGATCGACCGGTTCGCCGACCGCGCCCGGACCGTTCCGGACCGGCGAGTTGGGGGTGACGCCCGCGCAATAGACGGGCAGGCCGACGGCGAGGATACCGACGATGTCGCGCACCATGCCGTCGGTCACGAACCCTAAGACGCCGCGGTTGCGCGCCATGCCCAGCATGAGATCGCCGACCACCGCCGCGCCCGTATAGCCACCGGTCGCAGCGACCAGGATGTCGCCGGGCTTGGCGACGGAAAGCGCGCCGAACAAAGCGAGATTGTCGGCCGGCCCGCAATTGCAGGTCACCGCAACGCCGACCAGCACCTTGGCGCTGATCTCCAGCGGCTTGATGCGATAGTCGAGCGCCCCGGCGCCGCCCATCGCATCGACGACATTGCCGGTGGGAACGCCGGCGAACCCCGCCACGAGCTCTTTTGCGGGCCGGGGGAAGTTGGCGCGAAGGGTGAGGATGGGAGGATCGACGATCATGGGAATATTCCTTCTGTGTAAGTCACGGCGCAGGGATGCGAGAAGCATCGTCATTGCGAGCGGAGCGAAGCAATCCAGAGGGGTCCGATCTACCCCTCCCCGCCAATTCGGAACAACTGATCCGCGCCGATATCGCCGATCTTCGTCGCGCCCATCAATCCGACGACGCGGTCGATTTCGCGGCGCAGGATTTCGAGCACCTGCGCGACGCCCGCCTCGCCCGCCACGGCCAGGCCCCAGAGTTGCGGCCGCGCGATCAGGCAGGCGGCGGCGCCGAGCGCCAGCGCCTTGACGACATCGGCGCCGCGGCGAATGCCGCCGTCGACCAGCACCGGAATCTCGCCGTTGACGGCCTCGACAATGCGCGGCAGCGCGTCGAGGCTCGCCAGCGCACCGTCGAGCTGGCGCCCGCCATGGTTGGAGACGATGAGCCCGTCGACGCCGCATGGCGCGGCCTGTCTCGCCTCGTCTGGATGCAGAACGCCTTTCAGCAGCAGCGGCCCCTTCCAGAGCCCGCGCAGCCATTCGACATCGCGCCAGGACATGCCGGGATCGAGGATCGAGGCCATCCGGCTGGCGATATCGCGGATGTCGGAAGATTGCCCGGGGCGCACATAATTGGCGAAGGTGATGCGCGGCAGCTCGCGACCCATTCTGATCAACCACGGCAGCTTGCCGGCCATGGCGGCCAGATCGCTCACGCGAAAGCGCGGCGGGATGGAAAAGCCGTTGCGAATGTCGCGCTCGCGATTGCCCAGCAATTGGTTGTCGATGGTGAGGACGAGCCCGTCGTAGCCCGCGGCCTGCGCCCGTTCCACGAATTCGCGCGTGAAGCCTCGATCGCGATAGATGAAAACCTGCATCCAGCGCGGCGCGTCGCCGACCGCCGCGAGCTGTTCGATCGTGCAGGCGGAGGCATGCGAGAGGCAATATCCGACGCCCGCCGCCGACGCCGCGCGCGCGGCGGCGATTTCGCCGCCGGGCCAGAACAATCCGCTGAGGCCGGTCGGCCCGATCATCACCGGCATCGACAGCCGGCGGCCGAACAGTTCAACCGAAATGTCGCGCTCCGCCGCGCCGTTCAGCGGACGCGGAACGAGTTCGAACGCCGCGAAGGCTTGCATGTTGCGCCGTAGCGTATGTTCGTCTTCCGCGCCGCCGTCGGCAAAATCGAACACCGGGCGAGGAAGGCCGCGCCGGGCAAGTTCGCGCATGGCGGCGAGGCTATAGGCTTTGCGGCGCCAGGCCTCGGCGGATGCGGTCATCGCTTTGCGCGTCCCGAGATGGCGCCGATATGGGTGGGCGCGCCGCCGCCGGGCGCGCGCAGGCGCCATAGCCTGCCGGCGAAGGACGGCTCCGCGCTGGCGGCAAGGACCCCGGCGTCGGTCACCCAAAGCGTTTCGCCATCGAACACGCAATTGGTCGGCGCGCCGCCGCACGGGATGAAACCCTCGATGGCGCCGTCGGGCGCGAGCACATGGATGCCGCGGGCGACAAGGTCCGTCACATAGAGCCGCCCGTCCGCACCGATTTTCATGCCGTCGAGGATCGGGTTGTCGCCCGGCATTCGGCCGAGATCTTGAATCGTTCCGTCGGGCCGCAAGCGGCGCACGCGCCCGGTATAGGATTCATCCCACACGATCGAACCGTCGCTCTCGACGGCAAGACCGTTGGGAAACACCGGTTCGGGAAAGGCGACCACGACGCTCGCCGCGCCGTCGGGCGCCAGCGCGAAAATATAGCTCGGGTCCGGATCTGCGGGATTGTAAGTTCCGGGGTCCGTGAAGACGAGCCGGCCGTCGGCGGCAAAGACGAGATCGTTCGGACCATTGAGGGGGATCCCCGCGACCTCGGTCAGCAGGATCTCCGCCGACCCTCCTTCGCGCACCCGCTGGATCGACGGGACCGTCATCTCGGCGGCGCGCCAGGGGCCGCATGTGCCGCCATTCTGGCAGAGATAAATCTCCCCGTCGGCGCCCAACACGCAGGAATTGGGCGCGCCCGCGACATAGGCGAACTGGCGCGGCTCGCCGTCGGGGTCGACGACGGTCAACTGGCTGCGGTAGCTCTCGACGAAGACGAGCCGGCCGACGGGCAGCACGGTCGGGCCCTCGGGCCAGCCGAGTCCCTCGGCGACAAGCTGACGCGAGCGAACCGGCGCTTCCCCCATTGGACGGCTCCTCCAATTCAACCCCGCGGGTTGGCTCCCGCGCGATCCGCCAGACGATCAAGACTTGTCGCGTTGCGCTCCGCGCCTTGTCAATAGCCGCGCCGCGGAGCTTTATCCTCGCGTGGCGATCGATATTCTCGATGCAAAGGGCGCCGGCGGCATGTCTTTGGTTCTGAATGCGCACGACAAATCGTTGCGGAATGGCGAGGAGGGAGCGGCGCCGGCCTTTGCGATGGATATATTGGCCGCTTTCGCCGAAGCCGTCGGCGCCAAGGCGCTGCTGGACGTGTCGCGCGCGCACATCGATGGCTGCCTGCACCATGGCCAAGTCAGCCTCGACTTCGTCGAACGCCTGGTGGCGGCGGGCGGCCGCGTGCGGATTCCAACGACCCTCAACGTCGGTTCGCTCGATCTGATCCATCCCGAACTGATGCGGACGCCGCCCGAAGAACAGGCGCCCGCCAGGCGTCTGATGAAGGCGCATGAGGAGCTTGGCTGCCAGCCCTCGTTTACCTGCGCGCCCTATCAGACGCTGTTTCGGCCCGCGTTCGGCGAGCAGATCGCCTGGGGCGAGTCGAACGCCATCGTCTTCGCCAATTCGGCGATCGGCGCGCGCACAAACCGCTACGGCGATTTCATCGATCTTTGCTGCGCGATCACCGGGCGCGCGCCGGCCTGGGGGCTGCATCTCGACGAGAACCGGCGCGGCGAAGTGCTGTTCCGCCTCGCCGGCTTTGCCTCTTCGCTGGAGCCGACCGATGCGCTCTATATCGCGGTCGGGCTTCTGGTCGGCGAACAATGCGGCGAGCGCGTGCCGGTCATCGAAGGCCTGCCGCCGCCGCGCGATGAAGACCAGCTTAAAGCGCTTGGCGCGGCCGCCGCCTCGACCGGCGCCGTCGGCCTCTTTCACGCGGTGGGAATCACGCCCGAGGCGCCGACGCTCGCGGCCGCGCTGGGCGGCCGCGCGCCCCAGCAAACGATTCGCGTCACACCGGCCGACGTCGCCAAGGCGCTGGGCCATCTGTCGAGCGCGCCCGACGGCTCGCCGATCTCGGCCGTCTGCCTCGGCACGCCGCATTTCTCGCGCGAGGAATGGAATCGCCTGCTGCCGATGCTGCGGCGGATCGCGCCGAAGCGCGGCGTTCCGATTTACGTCAACACCGGACGCGCGACGCTGATGGGCCTCGAGACGGCCGGCCTGCTCGGCGGCATGGAGGAATTCAATCTCGTACCCGTCGCCGACACCTGCACCTACATAACAGCGATCCTCAAGCGGCTCGACGGCGCGGTCATGACCAATTCGGGCAAATGGGCGCATTATGCGCCGGGCAATATCGGCGTCGAGGTCGCCTTCGGCGAGATGGAGGATTGTATCGCCTCCGCCGCGGCGGGCCGTGTCGTTCGGGCGGCCAAATGATCCGGCTTGGTCGGTTCTGTGCCGAGGGCGACGCGGAGGGGCCAGCGCTCGTTCTTTGCGAACCGCTGAGCTTCTGGGGCGGAATCGAGGTCGCGACGGGCAAGATCATCGACCGGTCCCATCCGGGTCTCGGCAAGTGCATAGCGCGACAAATCCTCGTCATGCCAAGTGGTCGGGGATCGTCCTCCTCCGCTTCCGTCCTGGCCGAAGCCATCCGCCGAGGCGCGGCGCCTCTAGGAATTATCCTGGCGCGCCCCGACCCGATCCTCACCGTCGGGTCAATCGTCGCGCGGTCGCTTTATGATCTGCGCTGCCCTATTGTCGTCTGCTCGATCGAGGGCATGGCGACCGGCGACCGCATTGGTCTTTCCATGCTGGTCACTGGCGCGGCGCGGATCGAGATATTGTCGCGGGCGGAACGCTTTCCCGCCGGATCGATTTTCTCTTGAAGCCCGTTTCGCCCCCAGACATCGAGGCCCAATGCCCAGCCGCATCGAAGATTATGCTGTCATCGGCAATTGCGAGACCATGGCGCTGGTCGGGCGCGACGGCTCGATCGACTGGCTGGGCCTGCCGCGCTTCGACAGCGCGGCGTGTTTTGCGGCGCTGCTGGGCGAGCCGCGGCACGGGCGATGGCTGATCGGACCGGTCGACGAGAAAGCCAAAGTGACGCGGCGCTATCGCGGCGATACGCTGATTCTGGAGACCGATTTCGAGACCGAACAGGGCGTCGCGCGAATCGTCGACTTCGCTACCCGCCGCGACGGCGTCTCGGATGTCGTGCGCCTGGTCCAGGGCGTCAGTGGGACCGTCGCAATGCGCACCGAAATCGTCGTGCGATTCGAATATGGCTCGGTCGTGCCGTGGACGACGCGCCAGGACGACGGCCGTCTGCAGTTCACCGCCGGTCCCGACCGGCTGTTGCTCGACACGAGCGTCGCCTTGCGCGGCGAGGATTGGCGGACGGTCGGCGAATTCGAAGTGAGCGCCGGCGAGCAGGTCGCCTTCACGCTGAGCTGGACGCCGTCGTTTCGCGCCGCGCCGTCGACGCTCGACGCCGCTGAGGCGCTGGCGCAAGTGGAGGCGTTCTGGACGCGCTGGGCGGGCGCTTTCAAACCGGCCGGAGAATGGTCCGCCGCCGTGCTTCGCTCGCTGTTGACGCTGAAATCCCTCACCCATTGGGAGACCGGCGGCATTGTCGCGGCCGGCACCACCTCGCTGCCGGAAAAGCTCGGCGGGCCGCGCAACTGGGACTATCGGTTCTGCTGGCTGCGCGATGCGACATTCACGCTTTACGCTCTGATCGGGGCCGGCTTTCTCGTCGAGGCGGAACGCTGGCGCGCCTGGCTGCTGCGCGCGGCCGCCGGCAGTCCGGACGACCTGCAGATCATGTATGGCCTGGCGGGCGAGCGGCGGCTGACCGAATATGAAGTGCCGTGGCTGCCGGGCTACGAAGGCTCCGCGCCGGTGCGCATCGGCAACGCCGCCTCCGGCCAGATCCAGCTCGACGTCTATGGCGAAGTGCTGGACGCGCTCTATGTCGGCCGCCGCGCCGGCCTCGTAGCGGAGGCGGCAAGCTGGGGGCTGGAATGCGCGCTGGTCGAACATCTCGAAAAGATCTGGGACCAGCCCGACGACGGCATCTGGGAGGTTCGCGGCGGGCGCAAACATTTCACCCATTCCAAGGTGATGGCCTGGGTCGCTTTCGATCGCGCCGTGCGTTCGATCGAGGAATTCGGGCTGGAAGGGCCGCTGGACCGTTGGCGCGCCGTTCGCGACGCCATTCACGCCCAGGTCTGCGAGCGCGGGTACGACGCGGCGCAAAACGCTTTCGTGCAATTCTACGGCGCGAGCGCGCTGGACGCGAGCTTGCTGCTGATCCCGATGGTCGGCTTTCTCCCGCCCGCCGATCCGCGCGTGCGCGGCACTTTGGCGGCGATCGAAGGCAATCTCCTGCGCGACGGCTTCGTGCTGCGCTATGATACGGGAGAACGCATCGACGGCCTGCCGCCCGGCGAGGGCGCGTTCCTCGCCTGCAGTTTCTGGCTCGCCGACAATTATGTGCTGCAAGGGCGTTATGACGAGGCGCGGGCTCTGTTCGAGCGGCTGTTGTCGTTGCGCAACGACGTCGGCCTGCTCGCTGAACAATATGACGCCTCCGACAAGCGGCAATTGGGCAATTTTCCCCAGGCGCTCTCTCACCTGGCGCTGATCAATACCGCCCATAACCTCGCGAGCGCCGCCGGCCCCGTCCACCAGCGCGCCGCCGGCAGCGGGGCGCCCTGAGCCAATACGCGCGAGGCTCGCCGTCTTAGCCGGCGCTGTCCGGCGCTTTCTTTTCGGCCGGACTCGATTGCAGGGGCGCCAGCGATTTCAAATATTCGGCGATCGCCTGGCGGTCCGATGCCGGCAATTCGGCGGTATTCCTGACAACCTCCGCCATGGCGCCGCCCGCCGAATCGCCATCGGGCGTAAGGCCGCTGTTCAACAATTCGACAATGTCCCCTTTGGACCAAGCGCCGATCCCCGTTTTATCGGGCGTGATATTGGGAACCCTTCCCTTGCCCTCCAGATTGGGGCCGCCGGCAAAGCGCCGGTCGGAGACGATGGCGCCAAGGAAGTTGCGCGGCGAATGGCATTCGGCGCAATGGCCGAGACCCTCGACAAGATAGCGGCCGCGATTCCATTCGGGACTTTTGGCGGGGTCCGGCTCAAGCGGCTTGCCGTCGAGAAAGAGCCATTTCCAAAGTCCAAGACCGCGCCGGATGTTGAACGGAAACGCAAGATCGTGATCGGCCGCCTTGCCGGCGACCGGCGCGAGCGTGCGCAGGAACGCCAGCAGATCGTGGATGTCGTCGAGCTTCACTCGCTGGAACGAAGTATAGGGAAACGCCGGATAAAGATGCGCGTTTGAGGGAGAGACGCCGGTCAGCATCGCATTGGCGAGATCCACGACCTTCCAGGCGCCGATGCCGTCCTGCGGATGAGGCGAAATATTGGGGACGGTGAAGCTGCCGAACGGCGACTTCAACTGGAGGCCGCCCCCGAGCTTCAGACGGTCGGGCTGCCCCGGCGTCGCATGACAGGAAGAACAGCCGCCGGCCTCGAAAACAAGGCGGCCGCGCGCCGCGTCGCCGCCTTGTTCATAGGCCTGCCACTGGTCGCGCGAAAATGTCGGCCTCGGCTCCGTCAACCACCACGCGACGCAGGCGCCGGCGACGGCGAGCGCCACTAAGGCGATGAGAACCGATCTGAAGGGCATCGGCAATCCCAGGCGCCGCGCGCGATGTAGCAATCCTCTCAACGATCACGCAAAAATCCACCCTCTCGCGCCAAAGCGCGAGATGCGAGGCTGACTGTGGCGCGCTCAGTTCAGACTTGCGCGATATTTCTCATGGCAACCGCCGCAATTCTTGAAAATGGCGGGAAAGTCGGCGGCAAAGCTCGCCTGATCCTTGATAACGGCCAGGGCGTCGGTCGCATCCTGTCCGAACTTCGCAAAGCGGGCGTTGACATCGGCTTTGTTGTCCCAGATCGCCGGCAGGGCGTGCGTTTCGCCGCCGGTTTTCGCATCGTCGGGAAACAAGGCCGGCATTTTCGCGGCGACATCGATAAAGGTCTTGAGCGAGGCCTGCGCAACGGCCAGATCGAAGGGCGCCTCGCCCTTCAGCATTTTAGCCGCGGCGCCGGCCGCCGCGCCGTTCTGCTTCATCGTCGCCTTGCGCTCCTTGATCACGTCGAGATTCTGCGGATCGGCCGCCTGGATGGTGACCGCCAGCGCGACGACGGCGATAAGAATGCGGATCATGAATCTCTCCCTGTGATTGATTTTCGAGCCCCGGCTTGAGGACGGCTAGCGAAAACCCACGCTGAATCCTGCATCTGCGCGGCGGCAGGTTGTCAACGCAATTCCGGCAATGTCGAGCCGTGGCGCGCCAGGCTCGCGATCACAAAAACAAATTGATCGAATAAAATCCGACGACGCGATTTGCCGAGGCCGGGCGCCGAAAATTGGATCGAGCGCCGAGCTCACCGATCCCGCATCGCGGGCGATTTTGGATGGGCGGCGACGAGCGGATGATCGAGCGCGGTGATATGATTGGCATCGGCGCCGCCGGGCGAGCCCCAGCCGGTCAGCGCGGGGCCGAAGAACTCGGAATTAGCGGGCGCGAAAGCGCGCTCCTTGGCCGGCAGATCCTCTTCGGCGTAGATCGCCTCGACCGGACAGACGGACAGGCACAGGCCGCAATCGATGCATTCGTCGGGCTGGATATACATCATCCGCCCGCCCTCATAGATGCATTCGACGGGACAGACGACCTGGCAGGCGCCGTCCTTGACGTCGATGCAGGTCGAGGCGATGACATAAGCCATGGCGGGCTTCGCTCCGTCAGCGCCCGCGCCATTGCGGCGCGCGCTTTTCCTGGAAGGCGCGCACGCCCTCGTCCTGATCCTCGCTTCGCAAAGCCTCGATCAGCGCCGGCAGGCGCAGCATCTGCGCTTGCCCCGCCGACAGGCCCTCGCCGGCCCGCACCATCTGCTTGATGGCGCGCAGCGATAGCGGCGCGCAGGCGAGAATGTCGGCGATCCAGCGCGCCACCGCCTCGTCGAGTTCTTGAGGCGCGACCACTTCATTGACGAGGCCGAAGCGCAGAGCTTCGGCGGCGCCGACGCGTCGGCCTGTCAGCAGCATGCCCATCGCCAAAGCATGGGGAATGCGGCGCGCCAGCAGCGCAATGCCGCCGTCGAGCGCGAGCCGTCCGACGCGCGGCTCAGCCAGGCCAAAAGTGGCGTTGGCGGAGGCGACGACAATGTCGCAGCCGAGCATCATTTCCATGCCGCCGCCCAGCGCATGGCCGTTGACGCGCGCGATGACCGGAATGTCGAGCGTATCGCGCAGCGCGATGCCGCCAAAGCCGCCGGGACGCGCGGCGGCCCAATAGTCGAGCCCGCTCGAACCGGAGCCGCCCTTCATATCCGCGCCGGTGCAGAACGCGCGCTCGCCGGCGCCGGTCAGCACGACGACGCGAATATCGCGATCCACCTCGATCGCCTCCCAGACGCGGATCAATTCGGCTTCGGTCGCCCGGTCGACTGCATTGAGCCGATCGGGCCGGTTGAGCGTGACGCGCGCGATCCTGTCCTGAACCGTAAATTCCACGCTCATGCGAGCACGCCCGAACTCTTCAGCGCGGCGATGCGCTCGGCCGGATAGCCCGCCTCGCTCAGAATCGCCTCGCCGTCGGCGCCCAGCGCCGGAGGAGCGTGGCGAAGCTGGAAGGCGCCCGGGCCCATGGCGAGCGGCGTGCCGATCAGCGGCATCGCGTCGCCGCCGCCGTTGAGCGTCACCACCGTTCCGTTGGCCTTGGTCTGTTCATGGCCGAGCGCTTCGGCCAGCGTCAGCACCGGCGCGCAAAGCAGATCCTGCTCGTCGAGCCGGGCGAGCCAATGCTGCGTCGTGTTGGAGGCGAAACGTTCGCGGAACATCGCCTGCAATTCGGCCTTATGCGCGACCTGGCCCTGGAACGTCGCATAGCGCTGATCAAGGAAGAGGTCGGGCAGGCCGAGCGCCGCGCAAATATCCTGCAACGGATTGGTCTTGAAGGCGCCGACCAGCACGAGCGCGCCGTCGCTCGTCTCGAAGCCGCCGGTCAAGGGATAGGAGCCCCAACTGAAATGCCGGCCGCGCTGCAGCCACATCGCCGCTTCCTGCATCTGCATGGCGAGCATCGATTCGAACAGCGAGACGGCAACCTGCTGACCGCAGCCGGTCTTCTCGCGCTGCAATAGCGCGAGCAGGATCGCCTGCACGAGATGCATGCCGGCCGTATAGTCGCACAGCGAAGTGGCGTAGACGGTGAGCGGCTCGTCGTCATTGCATTTACGCCGCATTACGCCCGACAGCGCCTGCGCCAGAATGTCCTGACCGCCCTTGTAGGACAGCGGCCCCGCCTGGCCGAAACCCGAGCCGAAAGCGCAGATGATGCGCGGATTGATCTTGGCGAGCTCCTCATAGCCAAAGCCCATGCGCTCCATCACGCCGGCGCGGAAATTATTGGCGACAATGTCGGCCTCGCGCACGAGATCGTAGATGATCGCCTTGCCGTCGGGCTTGCGCAGATCGAGCGCGATCGAGCGCTTGTTGCGGTTGAGGCTGCGAAAAACGGGATTGTTGAGGCCGTCGGGATCATCGGGAATCGAGGAGCGCGAGAGGTCGCCGGCGCCCGGCCGTTCGATCTTGACGACATCGGCGCCGTAATCTGCCAGCACCTGCGTCGCGCTCGGCCCCAGCATCACCTGGGTAAAATCGATGACGCGCACGCCCGAAAGCGGCTGGGCGGAAGAAGCTTGCATCGTGAAAATCCCTTTATTCGGCGGCGATGGTAAGAAGCGCGTTGGAGGCGGGCCGGTCGCCGGGATCGGCGCCCTGCGCGCGCAGCCTTGCCTGCAATTTGCCGACGTCGATCTGTTCGACGCCGACATTGGCTTCGAGCGCGAGCGCGGCGGCGATTCCCGCCGCTTCGCCCATCGCCATGCAGGGCGGAATCTCGCGCGAATTGCGCTGCGCCGACGAAGTCGCGGAATAGTGCCGACCCGCGACGAGCAATTGGCCAACGTCGCGCGGCAGCATCGTGCGGTAAGGATAATAATAGTCGCGGCCGCGCGCGACGCTGTCGGGGAAATGCCGGCGCAGCATCACGTCGTCCTTGCTCATCACGTAAACGCCGTCGAGCAGGCGGGTCTGGCGCACGCCGATCTGCGGCGCGACATCGACCACGAAAGCCTGTTCGAAGCCGGGCATTTTCTCGCGCACATAAGCGACCAGTGCGGCGATGCGCTCGCGCCCGAGGAAATCGGCGCGCGTCAGATCCTCGACCTTGATCCCGTCGAGACCGGCCATATGCGGGCAATTGCACCAGACGATGCCCGGCAGCGGCGTCTTCAGCCACCATTTGTCCCAGGAGCCGGCCATGATCTTCTTGGCCTCGCGGTCGATCGCGTTGAAAGCGGCCGGCTGCTCATATTCGAACCGCTCGGCCGCCTCGACATCGACGCCGCCGAGGCGAAACACCGTCGTCACGATGTAGGAGCCATGGCTGAACGGCGCGCCGGCGGAGGCCGCGACATCGAGATCGCCGCTCGCGTCGACGACGACACTGCCCATGATCGCCTGGCGCCCGCTCTTCGTCTCGCAGACAATTCCGACAATGCGGCCGTCCTCGACGATCGCTCGCGAGAACCAGCTATGCAGCCGCAGATCGACCTTGGCCTCGCCGACCATCGCATTGGCGATGCGCTTGTAGCCGTCCGGATCGAAGGCGGCGGCATAGCAGATCGGCTGCGGCTTGACGTGCGAATGAAAGTCGAAGACGCCCCAGCGCGACCATTTGCGCCACAAAGCCGGATCGGAGCGGCGTTCGGATTCGGGCGGCACGACGCAAAGGCCGATGCGCTCCATGCGGTCGATCATCTCGCCGCAGAGGCCGCGCACGCTGATTTCCTCGCCGTTGCTCATGTCGTCGAGCACCAGCACCATGCCGCCCGAGGCGAGGCCGCCAAGATAGGCGTAGCGCTCGACCAGCGTGACCGAGAGGCCGTTGCGGGCGCCGGCGACCGCCGCCGCAATGCCGGCGGGGCCGCCGCCGACGACGACAAGATCGGCCCGGCGCACGACGGGGATTTGGGATTCGGGCTCGACAATGTAATCGAGGTTGGTCATTGGCGAACTCCTGAATTGCGTAGAAATGTTCCGGTCATCCGGTCTGCGACACGTTCCATTTGAGGAAATAGCGCTCGGCCTGAGAGATCACGCCGAAGAAGGTCGCCGAAAAGACCGAGCCGACGACGATCGTCGCGTAGAGCAGAGCGGAGTCGAAATTATAGGTCGCCTGAATGATGAGCGCGCCGATGCCTGTCGTCGCGCCGATCCATTCGCCGACGATCGCGCCGATTACCGAAGTCGCCGCGGCGATCTTGAGCGCGGAGAACAGATAGGGCAGCGAGCTTTTCAGCCGCAATTTGAAGAAGATTTCGGTGGGAGAGGCCGAGAGGATGCGCATCAGCTCCATCTGCTGCGGGCTGACGGCGCGCAGGCCGCGCGTCATATTGACCAGCGTCGGGAAGAAGCAGATCAGCGCGGCGATCGCCACCTTCGCCTCCATGCCATTGCCGAGCAGCAGGACGAGGATTGGCGCATAGGCCATCACCGGAATGGTGTGAACCATCACCGCGACGGGAAAGAACGCCTCCTCGGCGGTGCGTTGATGGACGAAGACGGTAGCTAACAGGACAGCTGCGCTATTGCCGATGAGGAATCCGGCAATCGCCTCCGTCGCCGTCGGCAGAAGATTGGTCATCAGCAGACCGAATTTGTCGTAAAGCGTCGCGGCGACCGCGGTGGGCGCCGGCGCGATGAACGGGCGCACATGAAAGACGACGACGCCGAGCTCCCACAGGATCAACAGCAGAATCGTCGCGCCGAGCGGCAGCAGCCGGCGCCGCCAGGCCGACCATCGCGCGGCCGCGGCAAATTCAGCGCGCCCGGGATCGTCGGAGGCGAAGGCCTCGCTCGAATTCTGCGACGACAAGGCCGGCGCGCTCATCAGCATGTCTCCAGCACGCGGCGCAGATGCGCGGCGAGTTCGACAAATTGTGGCGTCTCGCGCATCGCGATGCGGCGCGGATTGGGCAGCGGCACGGGGACGATCTCGCGAATCCGGCCCGGCCGCGCGGCCATCAGCAGCACCTGCTGGCCGAGGAAGGCGGCTTCATAGATCGAATGGGTGACGAACAGGATCGTCGCCCCCGTATTCTCCCACACCCGCAGCAGTTCCTCGTTGAGACGATCGCGGGTGATTTCGTCGAGCGCGCCGAACGGCTCGTCCATCAGCAGGAGTTTCGGATCATTGACGAGGGCGCGGGCGATCGCCACGCGCTGGCGCATGCCGCCTGACAATTCATGTGGAAAGGCCTTTTCCCAGCCGGAAAGGCCAACGAGGGCGAGAAGCTCGCGCGGATCGCGGGCGCCGCGCCGCTTGCCGCCGCCGCCGACTTCCAGCGGCAGTTCGACATTTTCGAGCGCCGTGCGCCAGGCGAGCAGCGAAGCGTCCTGAAAAACGAAGCCGATGTCGCGACGCAGGCGAGCCGCCAAGGCCGAGGTTCCGAGCACCTCGACTTCGCCCGACGTCGCCGGGATCAGATCGGAGACGACGCGCAGCAGTGTCGATTTTCCGCAGCCCGACGGGCCGAGCAGGCTGAGGAAGCCGCCGCGCGGGATCGCCAGGCTGACGCGCTCCAGCGCCGTCACGGAGCCGCGCTCGGTGGTGAAGCGCACCGTCACGTCGCTAAGCCGAACCGCCGGGCCATCGTCCGGGGCCGGCGCCTCAGGGGCGCGATCCAGCGCGATTTGCGACACGACGCGCCTCTCCTCAGCCGATCTTCGGCCGGTCCTTTTCGGTCATATCGAGGATTTTCGTCGTAATGACCTGGTCGAGCTTGGGCTTGCCGGCGGGGAATTGCTTGAGCTCGTCATATTGGTCGATCTGCGCCTGCCAGACCGCCGGATCGAAACTGCCCCAACCAGCGGTCTTGGTGCGCTCGGTGAATTCGACCTCCATCATGATCGGCGCGGCGGTCAGTTCATCAGCGCGCGCCAGATTGGGATATTCCTGGACGAGCAGGTCGACCGCCTTGTCGGGATTGGCCTTCGCATAGGCCCAGCCGCGACCCGCCGCGCGCAGGAAGCCGGCGAGCGCCTCGGGTTTCGAGGCCAGGAAATCGGCGGTCGTGTAATAGGGGAGCGCATAGAGCTGCACGCCCTGATCCCACATCCGCATCGCGACATAATCGGGGCCCAGCACTTTCAAAGCGGTCGTATTGGTGCGCCAGCCGGCGATCGCGTCGACCTGGCCGGTCAGCAGCGGCGTCATGTCGGAGCCGATGATCACCTTCTGCACCTTGTCCTCGGCGATGCCGTTCTTGCGCAGCAGCGCGGTCAGCAGAATCTGGCCCGTCGCCTGCACGCCGATCTTGCGGCCGATCATGTCCTGGGGCGTATGGATCGGCGTCTTGGGCAGCGAAAAGTAGCAATAGGGGTGCTGCTGCGCGCCCACCGCGAAACAGACGATGGGAATGCTCTGCGAGGCCGCCAGCATCAGGGAGGGGCTGGAGGACACCTGGCCGACTTCGTAGCGGCCCGAGGCGACGATGGCGACGCCGTCAATGTTGGGGCCGCCGGCCTGGATCGCGAAATCGATCTTCTCTTCCTCGAAATAGCCGAGGCGCTTGGCGACGACTTCGCCGATCTGATTGCCGCCGGTGATCCAGCCAAGCTGCATGTTGATGGTCTGGGTTCCCGCCGCGGCGCGCGCGCGCCTGCCGATCGTCGGGGCGAGCGCCGCGCCGGCGGCGAGCGCCGCCCCGCTTTTGAGCAGGCCGCGCCGGGTCGGAAAAAACATCTTCGCCATGGTCTTTGCTCCCTGTGCTGGCCGCCGGCGGCCAGCCGAACGCGCGGCCGCGCGGAACTTGCGTCCGCGGCCGGACGCCTGATCCTCAGTAGCGGACGCCGGGCGCTGTTGGGAAGCGCAGAGATTCGTGATAGGCGCTGCTTTTTCGGCATCGCTTGCCCCCAAGGGATCGGCCCCGCCATGCATGCGGTCGTTCTACGCTATCTCGACCAGGTCGCCCGCGTCGGATCGATCCGCCGCGCCGCCGAAAGGCTCAACGTCGCCTCCTCGGCGGTCAATCGCCAGATCCTCAAACTGGAGGCGGAGATCGGCGTGCCGATTTTCGAGCGGCTCCGCAACGGCGTCCGGCTGACGCCGGCCGGCGAGCAATTGCTGCGCCATACCCGCAGCACGCTCGCCGAATGGAGCCGCACGCGGCTGGAAATCGCCGCGATCTCGGGCGACATTCGCGGCGAGGTGCGCATCATCGCCATTCCCTCCCTGCTCGTTCGCGCCGTGCCGAAGGCGATCGAGACGATCGCCGCTCGCCATCCCAACATTTCCTTTCGGGTCATCAACGCGGATCCCGCCGAACATGTCGAGGAAATGCGCGCCGCGCGCCCCGACATCGCGCTCGTCTTCATCGACAAAAGATATCGCCAATATGATATTGCGGCGCGCCTGCGCACCGCGCTCGGCGCGATCATGCGCGCCGATCATCCGCTCGCCGGCGCCAAGCATCTGAGCCTCACCGAATGCGCGGCCTATCCGGTCGTCATGCTCGCCGACGCTTGGCTGCTCGATGCGGCCTCCGAGACCGAATTCATCCATAGCGGCGCGCAATTTTCCGCCCGCGTCACCTCGAACTCGCTGAGCGTGATGAAGGAGACGATCCGGGCGGGGCTTGGCGTCGGATTTTTCACGCCGACCGGCTTTGTCGACGAGATCGCCAGCGGCGAGCTCGTTCATGTGCCGCTTTCCGAGCCGGGCCTGGCGGCCAGCGAGATTGGCCTTTTTGTGCATCGCGTGCGCTCTGCCGCCCATCACATCAGCGTCGTCGCCGACGAATTGAAACGCGAACTCAATAGACTTGAGGAAAAAATTCGCTCGATCCCGCGCCGCCGCGCCTAGCCGTTTCGTTCTCGGCTGCGCCGCCAGTCCTTCAGGAGACGCCATTGCCGCTCGACGCCAATGCGAACAAGCCTTCCGCGCCGCCCGGCGCCAAAATGCAAACAGCGCTTCGCGCCGCCCGCAACAGCCCGAACCGGGTTCGCCAGGTCGGCGCAGTGCTGGTCGCGCGCGACGGGACGGAAATCGCCGCCTGCAACACTTTTCCGACCGGCATTCGCGATCTCGACGAGCGCCATGCCGGAGACGGGCGCTTCGTCTGGATGGAGCATGCCGAGCGCCATGCGATCTTCGCGGCGGCGCGCCGCGGCGTGGCGACGGCCGGCGCCCATATCACCTCGACGTTCTTTCCCTGCATCGATTGCGCCCGGGCGATCGTCGAGGCCGGCATCGTCTGTCTCGATACCCCGGCGCCCGCTTTCGACGATCCGGTCTGGGGAGCGTCGTTCGAACGCTCGCAAATCATTTTGAGAGAAGGCGGCGTCGAGATTCGCCTTGTCGAGGCCGTTGATCGATCCTGACGGCAGGGCGACGCAATGGCCAGGATGCAAGTGGCGTCCTTCGTCGCTTTTGCGACAGCGTTCAAGCTTGGCCGGTCTCCTTGTCATGCGCTTCAAGAGAACAGCCGACTCGCGTCCTCGTTGGCGCGGATCTTGCTTTGGCCAAACGACTGCCTTTGCGGAGACGCCGCGGGTCATCGGGCGGCGCGGTGACGCTGGCCTTCGGGCTGCGGAGGTCAAGTGCGCCTAGGACGGAGGCGCTTGGACGCGATCCGGAGCGAGAGGAGAATCCTCATGTCTAGGGCATCGATCGCGGGCTGCTTCGCATTGCTCGCGTTGTTCTGGTCCTGCGTCGCCGAAGCCTCGGGCGATCAGCGCGACACGCCCGGCTGCGCGCTGACATACGCCCACGCGCGGACGATTGGCGAAAGTCGCGCGGGAGCCGGCGATCACATAAAATTCATTGATTTTGGCGGCGCCGACGCGGTGGCGATTCTCAAAGCCATCAATGACGGGCCGCCGCCCAGAAGGGTCTTTGTCGGCGAAAGAATTCTCGTCCTCGAAGCGCCCGACAGCGACAACGTGAAGCTGGTCTTGTTCGTGCGCGATTGCGCCAGCGTTGGGACGACGATGAATGAAGAAGACTGGCGAAAGTTGAAGACGGCGGCGTTCGGCCAGGGCTATTAGGGCGCCCGCTCGCTTTCGAGAGTTTTTTGAGCGTCATGCCTTACCGCACGCCCCTAATTGAGAACGCCAAGGCGCCGGCGATCAGCGTCACGATCGCCGCAAAGACAAACAGTTCCGAATAGCCGAGAGATCGGATCAACGCGCCGCCAAGCGCCGGGGCGAGAAATTGCGGCGCCGCGCTTGCGACGGCAAGCACCGCAATGTCGCGCCCCACGGCATTCTGGTTGGGCAGCACGAGCGACATGATCGCAAGGTCGACGGCCATATAGATCCCCATCGAGACGCCGCCCAGCGCCGCGAAGACGACCATGCCCGCCCAGTTCGCGCTCAAAGCCGGCGCCAGCATCGCCGCCGCCATGCCGATGGCGTAGATTTGAACGAATGGCTTGCGCCGGTTCATTCGATGCGCAAGCCATCCGGCGGCGACAATCGTGCAGATCCCCGCAAGCGTGCGGATCGTATTGAGAATGCCGGCGGCGATCTGCGGATTATTGCCCGGCAGATGGTCCGAACCGACGTAATCCTGCAACGCATAGAGCAGGTAGCCGCCGATCATATATTGCGCGAGAAAAATCAGCGCGCGCGAAGAGAAGGCGAGCGAGAAGTCGCGAGACGAAAAACCGCGAAGCAGAAGCAGCGCCGCGCGCCAGGACGCCCGGCCGCGCCGCGCTGGGTCGATCGCGACCGGCGGGGCGCGTGCATCCTCGCGCGCGAAGAGGACGAAGGCGCACGTGGTCAGCGTGAGAATCGCGGCGAGCGACGCATATCCAACCTCCTGGCTTACGAGCGCGCAAAGATTGACGCCGAGCAAGGCGCCAAGCGGCCCGGCAAAGCCGAAGGCCCAGGAGGCGAGGCCGCGTTGGCGCGCTGGCGTGCGGTCCGGCACGATCGCCAGCACGACCGCCTGGAAGAAGTTCATCGTGAACCACAACGCCGAACAAAGCGCGACAATCGCGGCGAGCTTGGTCTGCGGACCCAAGGCGACGAGCAGAATCGCCGAGGCGCCGCCCATCGCGACGAGCCAGGGCGCGCGACGCCCCCAACGGGTTCGCGTCGCATCCGACGCGACGCCGCCGATCAGCAGCCCGAGGACAGCGGTGATCGAGGAGAGGGTCGTGATGAACGCGAGATTGACGATCTTTCGCTGCGGATCGAGCGCCTCGACCTGGATCGGGATGGGGATCTGCTGGAGCCCCTGAAAGCCGGCGTACATCGCCAGCGCCATCGGCAGTTGCAGCGCCATAAGCCGAGCGAGCGCCGAGCGAGAGAGCGGCGGCGCGCCGATCCGAGGCTCCAAGGAAGAGGGAGGCGAAAGGTCCATGAATATTCTCTCGGAATCCGTCGCCCCGCGACCGCACCAGAATTCGAAACGAAATCGGCAGCGACGATGGATACTTCTGTACAACAGGCTCGTTCTTCACAAGACTGCGCGACTGAAATATTTTTTCAAATCTTGATGGCGCCGTCTCTCATCTTCCGCTGCGGAAAGAGCGACAAAGAGCTTGTTCTATTTGCCGCCGCCGCGACCAACGATACCCTGTCGTGTCGTGACTCCATTAACGGAAAATTTCCCGCGCGCGTTCTATCCCTGGCGCCCGGCACATGACGTGCCGTGCCCTGGAGGCGGGCGATGGCGTGGCGGTTTCGCGCGTTCATCTTGGTCCTGGCGGTCATGATGGCCGCTCTTCTGGCGACGATGCCGATCGGCATCGACGCGCAGCTCATTCTCGCCCTTTCGTGCATCGCGCTGATGCTGGCGCTGTGGTGGGCTCCGCGCGAAGGGCTGCCCAAGCATATCTTCCTGGCGCTCGGCACTTTCGTGGTGCTGCGCTATGTCTACTGGCGCACCACGACGACGCTGCCGCCCTTCGGGGCGACGTTCGACTTCGGCTTCGGCCTCATGCTCTACCTCGCCGAAATGTATTGCGTCCTCGTGCTGGCGCTGAGCCTGTTCATCACCGCCGATCCGGTGCCGCCGCGCAGCGCCCCTAAGGTGAGCGACAGCCGGCTGCCGACGGTGGATGTCTTCGTGCCGTGCTACGACGAGGCGCCCGAGCTCCTCGCCGCGACGCTCGCAGCCGCCAGATCCATCGATTACCCACCGGAAAAGCTCACCGTCTACCTGCTCGACGACGGCGGGACGGACGCCAAGATCAACGCCGAAGATCCCAGAATAGCCCTGCCCGCGCAGCGTCGCCGCGCGACGCTGCAGGCGCTCGCCGAGAGCCTGGGCGTTCGCTAAATCGCGCGCGCGCGCAACGATCAAGCCAAGGCCGGCAATCTCAATGCCGGCATGGCGGCCTCGAAGGGCGAACTCATTGCCGTATTCGACGCCGACCACGCTCCCTTTCGCGCCTTCCTGCGCGAGACGGTCGGCTTCTTCCTGGAAGATTCCAAGCTGTTCCTCGTCCAGACGCCGCATGTGTTCCTCAATCCCGATCCGATCGAAAAGAACCTTCGCACCTTCAAGGGCATGCCCTCGGAAAACGAGATGTTCTACGGCGCATCCAGCGCGGGCTCGATCGCTGGAACGCCTCTTTTTTCTGCGGCTCGGCCGCGGTGCTGCGCCGCCGGGCGCTCGAGAGCGTCGGCGGCTTTGCGGGCGTCACCATCGCCGAGGATTGCGAGACCGCGCTTGAACTCCATGCCAATGGCTGGAACAGCGTCTATGTCGAAAAGCCGCTGATCGCCGGCCTGCAGCCCGAAACATTGGCGAGCTTCATCGGCCAGCGCTCGCGCTGGTGCCGCGGCATGATTCAGATCCTGCTGCTGAAGAATCCGCTGCTTCGCCGGGGCCTCTCGCCGGCGCAGCGCGTCTGCTACGTGTCGAACCCGCTGTTCTGGTTCTTTCCGATACCGCGCCTCATCTTCACCTTTTCGCCGCTGCTGTACATCTTTTTCTCGCTCAAAATCTATGTGGCGAACCTGAACCAGATGGTCGCCTACACAATCACCTATCTCATCGTGAACGTGATGATGCAGAACTACCTCTATGGCCGCGTGCGCTGGCCCTGGGTGTCGGAACTCTACGAATACATTCTATCCATCTATCTCGTGCGCGCGATCGCCAGCGTCATCCTCAGCCCGCGCAAGCCGACGTTCGCCGTCACCGCCAAGTCGCTGGTGATCGAGGAAGACAAGCTTTCGGAACTGGCGCGACCCTACTTCCTGCTGTTTTTCCTGCTGATGGCCGCCGCGGCTTTCGGCGTGTGGCGCCTGTTGTCGGAGCCCTCGTTCAACGACCTGCTCGTCGCCGTCGTCACTTGGAACGGCGTGAACCTGGTGATCGCGGGCGCCGCGCTTGGCGTCGTCGCGGAACGGCGCGAATTGCGCCGCGCCCAGCGCCTCGACATCCAGCGGCGCGGCCTCCTCATCAGCGGCGGCAGCGAAGTGGCCGTCATCATCGAGGACGTCTCGCAGGGCGGCGCGCGCGTTCGCACGATCGACGGCGGCCTGCCGGTCCGGCGCGAGGGCGAGACGATCGGCACGTTGGTCGTCGATCAGGTGCTGGGCGACGTTCCCGTGCGCAGCCTCACCGTCGTGATCCGGCGCATCGACGCCGAAGGCGCCGACGATCTCTATGGCGTCCAGTTCACTCAGGTGACGCAGACGCAGATGCGGCTGGTCGCCGACCTCATGTATGGCGACTTCATGGTGCTCGACCAGCACCGCCGCGCGCGGCGCAAGCAGAAGAATATCTTCTCGGGAACCCTGCAATTCGTCGTCTGGGGCCTGCGCTACAGCTTCCGCGCCTTGAGCTTCGTGCTGCGGCCGGCCAAGAAGAAGGTCAAGGCGCCGGCGAGCCTGCCCGAGCCCGCCGCTGTCGACCGGACGCCAACGATCACCTTGGCCGAGCTTGCGGCCAGGGCCGCCGCCCTGCAGACGGCCGACGAGTCGGGCGCGCCCGTAGCGCACGACAAGATTCAGCGCGCAGCGGCGCAATGACCAGAATCGCACCCCCCTTTTACTGCGCGCTGTCCGCCTGTGGCCTCGCCCTGGCGATGCTGCCGATCGGCGTGGCGGCATGGGCGGCCGAACCGTTTGCAACGCCCGCCCTTGCTGTCGCCGCCCCATCGCTGTGGCGCATGCCTGGCGGCGCCGAATCGATGCGTTTGGCCGGCGAGGACGGTTCGATAACCTGGCCGCTCTATGTGCCGGCGGGCTCGCTCGCGCGCCTCACGCGTTTCCAGCTCGGCTATACCGCCGCCGTCTCGGTGATGCCGGAAGCCTCCTCGCTTACGCTGACGATAAACGGCCATGCGATCGGCCGCGCGCCGCTCGCCGCACCGACATCGACCAGGCTTCTCTCCTTCGAGATCCCGGCCGGCACGCTGAGCGCCGGCTGGAACGCGGCGCAAGTCTCGGTCGTGCAGCGCCATCGGGTGGACTGCTCCCTCGACGCAACCTACGAGCTCTGGACCCAGATCGATCCAGCCCGCACCGGTTTCGTGGGCGGCCCTCCCGCCATCTCTTCGCTCGACGACTTGCAGGCGACGCCTAGCGACGCCGCGGGCGCCCAGCGCATTCGCCTCAGCGCGCCTGTCAACGCCGCTCCCGCCGATATCGAACGCACTCTGGCTTTTGCCGAGCGGGTGGCGCTGCGCGGGCGTTTCGCCCATCCGGTCTTCGACGCCTCTTCCGCGGCCGCCGCCCTGCGGATCGAAGTCGGTCCGCCGCCAGCCCTCAACGCCGCCCCCGGGGCGGTTACGGCGCCGGCGCTCCAGCTTGTCGCCGACGGCGTCGCGACGCCGATCGTGTCGAGCGGCCAAGGCGATCTCGACAAAGTGTTCGGCCGCGTCTCCGATGAACCCAAAGGCTCGCCGGAGGGCCTGCGCGCCCTTGCCAACGCCTCGGGCCGGCGGCTGCTACCCGGCGAGTCCCTGACGCTCGCCGAACTCGGCGTCGGCACGCATGCGTTTACAGGCCGGCTGTTCCGCGCGGGCTTCGACCTGGTGCTGCCGTCGGACGCCTATATCGCCGACTACGGCGAAGCGTTGTTCTCGTTCGATGGCGGTTACGCGGCCGGCCTGACGAACAAGGCGCGGCTGTTGGTCCGCGTCAATGGCGTCATCGACGGCAGATTCGCGCTCGACCGCACCGGCGGCGCGGCGCTGCGGGGCGAAGTGATCCACATGTCGCTGGAATCCTTCCATCCCGGCCGCAATCACCTCGAGATCGAGGCGCAGCTTCGCGCGCCCGCCGACGAAGCCTGCGAACCTCTCGCGGTGATCAACGCCGAGGAGCGTTTCCTCATCCTCGGCACGAGCGCGATCTCCATCCCGAATCTCGCGCGCATCGCTCGGTTCCCGAGCCTTGCGGCGACTTTCACCGATGGTTTCCGGGTGACGGGCGAGGCGCCCGCCAAGCTCTACCTACCAAATCCGACGCCCGGCGCGATCGCGGCTGCGGCGACGCTTCTGGCCAATGTGGCGCTTGGCGCCGGTGCGCCGACGAGCGTCAGAGTGCTCGGCGGCCAACCGAACGGCGACGGCGGCGCGGCCATTGTGATAGCCATGGCGGCGGATCTGCCCTCCCCGCTTCTGGCGGCCGCGGGCATCGACGCCGCCTCGGTCGCCGATCTCTGGGGAACCGGACTGCGGCCAGGCGAAGCGACAGGGGCGGCCGACGGACTGGACCGCGACGATCGCAACGGCTCCGACCGTCAGCGCCTCGACGCCTGGGGCGAGCGCATCGGCGATCCGAACGGCTGGCGCGCTTCGGCGTTCGGCTGGGCCGAGCGCTCGTTGCGCGCCGCCGGATTGCTCCGCTTTGCGGATCCGCCCTATTCTGTAACGCCGGACACAGGCTTCGTCGCCGCGCAAGGGATGCTTGGCGACACCGCGCTCACGATCCTCACCGCGCCCGACGAGCCCGCGTTGATCCGAGGCATTGCCGCGATCACCGACCCTACCCAACTGGCCAAGATCGATGGCCGCGCCGTCGCGCTCGACGCGACGGGCGGCGGCCTCGATCTCGTCGCGGCGCGAGAGCCGACTTTCTTCTGGACCCAATCCTACGGCCTGGGCAATGATCGTCTGGTGGCCGCCGGGTGGCTGTCCAACCATGCCGGCTGGTATATCGGCGCGGCGCTCATCATCGTCATATTGCTGGGCGCCTCCACCTGGGCATGCCTGACCTATTCTCGCAGGAGAGCCTGACCATGCGCTGGGTCATGGCGATCGCAATGCTCGCGGCGATGGCCAGCGCCGCCCAGGGGGCGCCGCCGCCGATCGGCGGCACGCTCGGCGCGCCGGCATTCTGGCAGGCCTACAAAGAGCGCTTCATCAGCGCCGCCGGGCGGGTGATCGACAACGCCAATATGGGCATCTCGCATAGCGAGGGACAGGGCTATGGCATGCTGCTGGCCGTCGCCGCCGACGACCGCCCGACTTTCGACCTCCTCTGGGGCTGGACGCGCGCCCAGCTCATGCTGCGCAACGACGGCCTCGTCGCGTGGAAATGGGGGTCTGACGCACTCTCGATGATGCTCGTCGTGTTCACGCCGCTCCGATGAGCCTCGCTTCAAGAAGGTCGATCTTTGCTCGGCCGTACATCTGACGCTTGATCATCTTCAACCTA
>Ga0182024_10005382_pt1 | contig 28734 bp, 21 predicted proteins | sample P32metaG_FD_120480 | JGI IMG/M metagenome (GOLD analysis project Ga0182024, IMG submission 120480) | Permafrost microbial communities from Stordalen Mire, Sweden - P3-2 metaG (Illumina Assembly) | ecosystem: Environmental > Terrestrial > Soil > Wetlands > Permafrost | place: Sweden: Stordalen...
CGAAAGTCGCTGCCCCCAAATGGCCTCAGGTCGCCGCCACTCCTCCCGAACTCCCTCAGGTGCTCATCACCGGCAAACTGAAGGTCGGCACCAGCACCGGCAAAGATAATCTGACTGTGCTGGCCACTCACACCTCTCCACCCTTGAAGGACATTCTCAAGATCATGCTCTGCTTCTCGGATAACACGATGGCGGGCAGATTCGGTGACATGATTGGAGGCGCCAGCGCCCTTAACGACATGGTTGTGAACACCCTTGGCGTTCCTGCTGCCGAGGTCAATTTTTCCACGACCAGCGGATTAGGCGTCAATCGCATCTCTCCCAGGGCGATGATGAAAGTGGTGACGGCACTGCGGCAGTATCTCATCGACCACGACCTTGCCCTGTCAGATCTTTTGGCTGTTTCCGGCATCGACGACGGCACCATGAAGAATCGGCTCAATGCTACCAACGAAGCCGGCTCCGTTATCTCCAAGACGGGCACTCTGGTCACTACAGACGAAGGTGCTAGCGCTCTTTCGGGCGAAATGCACACTGCAGGAATCAGCCCCCCCAGCACCGACGGCACCAACACCGATGGCACCAACACCGATGGCACCAACTGGGATGGCACCACTGGCTCCGGCACCGAAGGAACCGAAGGCTCTGGCACAACCGGCACTGGCACGACCGGCACTGATGGCACCACCGCCACTGTCGCCACCCCCGATGCCAGCGGACCGGGCACGTACCTGTTCGTTATCTTTGAGATGCACGGTGATGTAAATGGTTTCCGACAGCGACAGGATGAGGTGGTGTCTGGCTTCCAAAAGGACCACGGCGGACCCCAGGCAATCACCTACACACCGATTCTGCCAAGAGTCGATGGAGAAGACTCCTGGAACTGATTCGGAACAAGGACCTCTGCAACACTTAACCCGGGAGGACCCTTGGAAATCTCTTGAGCGAAGAAGGAAGGCGGGCGTTATGCCGTCATCCTTCTTCGCCATTTTTTTCTTGCCAATTCTTACTCTATCGATAATTGCTTAAAATAATTATTTTATGCAATTAAGGGTGACAATGGCACAGCTACCATAGTAGCGCAGGTAAGCGTTCCTACCTGCCTCTGATTTAGAAGCTGCGAGTGACATCGTCAAAATCATCGAGTAAAAGGTGCGTATCAGCAGGCGAGATAAATCGATCGAATAGCGATTTGATTTCAGGTGATGGATTCGCTTGCATACTCTTCCAGGCCCAGCCATCAATCGTAATCCCTTTCGAGAGAAGCACTCTATACATCCCAGAAAACCGTGTTGCATCGATATCATAATAAGATTTCTGCTCAAGCTGTTTCAACACCTCAGCCGCTTTTGTGTATTGCTCTTCGGATATGTAGAGAGCCGCTAGCTCTTCATCCGCACACACTGTAACGTGCTCCAAATAGAACTGTTCATTGGGCAACAGGCTGTCACCGTCTAATTCCATCCCATCTTCAAGCTGCATAACTGTCGTCAGAAGAGCTTGCGCCTCCTTTGTCTTTCCTGCTTTTATCAATAACTTTGCCAACTCCAGGTTTGCCACACCAGCCATCTTTGGGTTTGACTTTCGCACCTGCTCGAATGCGCAGCGCGCTTCAGCAATTTTGCCTGAACGCAGATCGCAAAGTCCGATGTAGAGGCGGTCGATAGACAAGGTGTCCTTCGAGGCGCCTAACTCCTGGTCTAGTCTTTGCAGTTGCTCAAATGTGGCGCGAGCATTTTTGACATCATCGCATACCAGAAACAACGTCCCCAGTTCTAGCTGCATGATTCGATTAGCACGCTGGTTCGCATGAGGCTCGATGCCAATATTGGCCCATCGGTGTCTCTCTCGCTTCAGCAGACTAGTTGCTGATTTCTTGTCTCCCGCTGCTGACTGGCAGACAACAGATTGCGCCACCAGGCTCGCATCCGTGTATTTATTGCTGCTCAAGAGGCAGTTATAGACTTTTGCCAGAGCTGGCAGATCCTGCCTTCTTACAGGCAGTGACTGGATGTAATTTCTGATCTGCGAACCCGGCGAACCCGACATGTCATCGTTTATCTGGTCTATCAGATGCTTTCCGGCAGCGTCTTCGCCGTTGGCAAAACAGCAGAAGGCCAGACCAATTTGTCTTCGGGATGGCGCCAGCCTGCGTAGATTGAGAACTGTTTTTGCGTCTTGCCAGTCGCCTGTCGCCACCGCATCCCGAAACACTGTGTCTGCCAATCTGCCGGTTAGTTGGTTGGCAAGCAAGGGGTTATTTGAAGAGCCCATTTTGATCGCCTGCTTGCGAATCTGAATAGCTTTCTCGCGATCGCCGCTTACCAAAAGAGTGTGGGAGTAGGCAAAGAGAAGCTCATATTCTTTCTTATCGTGCTCGTCTTTGATCGAGTCTAGAACGTGCTGATAAAGCGCAGCTTCATATTTGGCTTCTTTCACGTCGCTTGAGGAAAGCGAGATGCTGATCAAGCATTCATATGGTTCTAGAATTTCGCCGAACGAAAAAAATTTCGAAAATCTTGGACCTTCTGACTTGGGCAAATCCTTCAACGCTACGAGATCCGCCAGACGTGCCAAGTCTTGGCTTGAATCAGATCTTAACGTTTCACTAGTGGCGATCGCCATGGAGATTGCAGCGGCCTCAAACCTTGGATCATTGCGCTCTTTGAAAAGAGCTGCCGCTTCTCGCGCTTCCTTTTGCGCTTGCACCAGCTGCAGTAACCGTTGCCGGGTCTTGGTAGCTTGAGAGAGATTCTTGTTATCATTTTCAACATGGTTTACCCGCAGCACGGACGCAAACAAGAGGAAGAATGGACGGTTATGAGGGCTGGCTGACCGGACTACAGTGGACACGAAGTGGTCAACTGATCTGTCGGGATCTGCAAAGCGCGTCGCCATAGTCCAAAGAAATGGCAGGTCTTCACCGGTGGTGGCAAACACGCCGATAGCGGTCAAGATGGTCACTGCCAGAAGCGCCAGCGCTAAACGCCAACGAAAGAATACGCCAGCTCCATAAACGTGATTTGTCTTCTGTGCCGCAATTTTTGCCGCGTCATTTGCCGCATCATTTTGCGCGATTTTTGCCTCATCCTTTTCTGCAATTGGCAATGGATTTTCGCTTGCCGCGGGTGGCTTTGACTGAATGGCTGTAGTAGCTGTAGTGGTTTCTTCGACTGGATTGTCTTGCCCTGCAGGGGCTTGATCAGGGCAATGACACTCGCTCGCCGCTAGTCCGCAGTTACTGCAGGTGACTCGCATCTCTACGTTGTCTACATCGGACTTCTCTTTGTAGTTCATGCCTGTTCTATGCCCTGTCCGCTGGTTTTATAAATGCACGGAAGATTAGGAACTATTTAGGCGGCCCGGAGTTTTCGCCGATGAGACCGACGGTTTTATGTGATACTGAATGCGGTGCCAGAAGAGGAAAGAAGCGGCTGAATTAATGCCGAAAATGGAGAATCAGAATGATTTCGCTGATACGGCAAATATTCGCTGAACCCCAAGATCGCTAGAAGATTCTACCACCCTGACTTTTCGCCAAATATAACTCTATTTTCGTCACCCAGGAATCATCCGTTTGTTGGGCCCAGCTATTGGGCACGTCATCATATGGCAATGCAACACTTTTTTGCGTCTAATCCGCCTCCACAACTGCCGGCTCCACCGGCGGTGCTATCCTTGCTCGTCGTAAACAACAAGGCTTGGCGCACAACTTTGGTCAAATCCGATAATAGAAGCTTATTTGCCAACCTTGCTACCAGATCAGCGCTGATCGCTTGCCTTACCCTCCAACTTCCCCTCGCTTGCTTTGCCGATGATCATCTTCTTTTCGGCGACAAAAAAGTAATCGACAATCTTGAGTCTGAAATGGATCCGAATGTGGATCCCATATCTAACAAGGTTCGTAGTTCCAAAATCGTTGAAAACTGGCGGCGAGCCTACTTACACGGCAATGACGCGCAGTCCGACGCACTCTTGAAACAGATCCTCCACCAGCTGCAAGGGTCCACCGACATTCTGCCTCTTGTGGAGAATTTGGCCCAGATAAATATGTTCGACGAAGATACTGACGCCTTGCCGGAACGTCTGGCTCCCAGCCGGTTTTTCAACGACATGCTGGTATCTGCGCGTAAGATTCTTGGACCGAAAGACTTTCTCATCGCTGACATCTGTCTTTATGTGCGTGGGTCGGCTTGCGACAAACGCGACTCAAAGAGGCAAGCGGCGCTGTGTATGGAAGAGTTTAATATCAGGCGCTTGTATCCCAAAACAAGACCGTACAGGTATTTGCGTGCCTTAAACGGCGCCGCGCTGATTATGAGCCGCTCAGGACAGACGGCACAAGCAAAAGAAACATGCAAAGACGGACGGGCGTTCATAGAGAAAAACGGGTTGGCAAAGACAGCGTTTGGCGCTGATATCATGCGCAATTTGAAACAGCTGGATGCTACAGCCGGGGCAAAGAAATGAGCGCTCACCGTATTCTGGGCTAAGCGGCGCCACGATGATCTTTGTTCTTGTGCGCTTTCAAGCGTCTTGTATATGTATCGGCCAGTCGGTGCAGTTCAATCATTGCGTCTGCTCCGCAGCCTGATTCAGAACCTGGCAAACGCTCCCACAGTTCCGTCGCTCGATGATACATAGTGCGGGCTGCTTCGTAATTGCCTTCGTCAGAATACACTTCACCGAGCTTGTAAAAGTTGACAGCAAGCGGCTGGCTCAGTGCACCGTACTGTTGTTTCAAGGCTCCAATCAAACAGATGTAAAAGCTTTTCGCTTGGGCAAAGTTTTTGGCTCTGTGAGCGGTTTCAGCCATCCGCTGAAGCTCGTTTATCGAAGTGTTGTCAAATGCCATCTTAAATGCCCTCACGGGTGAAGTCGCATTACCCGACCAATTTGTTCCGAGGAGCTGATTGATTTTCCACATGAATCAAAACAAGGCGTATGAGATGATTAAGAGTACTGAAAGAGCAAAACAAGAATGTCAAAACTCTCTCTCGTGCGCGATGAGCAGTTTCAAAAGCATAGTGTGCCCGACTCGCACCCCGAGTCACCGCAACGATTAGCGGCCATTGATAGGGCTTTTCACAAACACGCCCTCAGAAAAGAGATCAAGGAGCTGGCTCCAAAAATGGCATCGGAAGATGATATTGCAGCCGTGCATAATCCCTGTTACGTGGAGGATTTGCAAAAGGGGGCTCTGCTGGCTGGCAAAGGTCAGTTCATTCAGCTTGATTGCGACACTTTTATGGGCGCCGAAAGTTTTGACACAGCAAAATTGGCTGCAGGAGCCGGAATTGTTGCAGTCGATTCTATTGCCGACGGTGGCTTCAACAGTTCTTTTGTGTCCGTGAGGCCGCCCGGGCACCATGCCATGTACGAGCGGCCGATGGGTTTTTGTTTGTTCAATAACATCGCTATTGCCGCGCGCTATGCTCAGAAAAAGATGAAGGCCAAGCGTATCTTGATCCTCGACTGGGATGTGCATCATGGCAATGGCACTCAGGCTATGTTTTACAATGATCCGTCAGTCTTGTTCATCTCCTTGCATCAATATCCATTCTGGCCGCCTGATTCCGGTTGGTTGAATGAAGATGGTGCCGGAGCGGGGAAGGGATTTAATGTCAACATTCCTTTGCCGGCAGGCACCGGAGACAGAGGTTATGTTCAGGCCTGGGATCGCATCGTTGCTCCCATTGCCCATCAATACGCACCAGATTTGGTGCTGGTGTCGGCCGGTTATGACGCTCATTTGGAAGATCCGCTGGCGCAACAGCGCCTGACTACCGCTGGTTTTACAAGATTGGCACAACGGTTGATGGTGATGGCGGAAACTAATAAAGCAAAAGTAGTATCTTTCCTGGAAGGTGGATATAATGTCTCGTCGCTGGCCGATTCAGCCATTGCCACAATGCGGGTGATGAATGCGGACGTCTCAGGCAAAGTGAAAGAGGATAGATCAAAGCTGGAGGAATCGCAGGATCAAAGTCCGAATCGGGTGAGCGAACGAATCGAAGAAATCGTCAGGCATCAATCGAAGTATTGGCAAGTTTTGCGCAAGTGAGGGGCGGATGAGTAAAGTAGTTGTGGTCGGCAGTCTCAGTCAAGATCTGGTCGTTAAAGCCTCCCGCCGCCCGGCTAAAGGCGAGACTTTGCGGGGCACGGATTTCGGCATGTTTGCCGGAGGCAAAGGCAACAATCAAGCTCTGGCTGCGGCACGAGCTGGTGCACAGGTGACCATGGTCGGTCGAGTAGGCGCCGATACCTTTGGCGAAATGCTGCTTACAACGCTCAAAGCCAATCAGATAGAGACGAAATTTATGGCGGTGGATGAAGCTGTCGGCACAGGCATCGCCGTCATTACAATCGACGGTGATGGTGACAACAGCATTATCATCGCTCAACAAGCCAATTTGAAGCTTTCTGCGCAGGATGTGGAGCGCGCATCGGCAGCAATCGGTGAGAGCAAAGTTTTGTTGATGCAGCTTGAAGTGCCGATCGAGACAGTGGTGGCAGCGGCGCAAAAAGCTCATTTGTCAGGCACTGCTGTGATTTTGAATCCGGCACCGGCACCAGAAGAGCAGTTGCCCGCTGAGCTTTTGCGCTTGGTTGACGTCTTCGTGCCTAATCAGACGGAAGCAGCATTGATCACTCAGATGGAAGTACCAGATATGGTGGCAGCGGCGGAAGCGGCCAAGCGACTGAGACAGATGGGGCCGAAGCTCGTAATCATCACGATGGGGGAACAAGGGGCGTTTGTATTATCCGATACACTCTCTGAAACGATTCCTGCATTTCGCGTTCAAGCTACGGATACAACCGCAGCCGGAGACGCTTTTTGTGGAGCGCTGGCAGCTGCCCTGTCGCGCGGCGAAGACGTGCGCGAGGCTATCAGTTTTGGTTGCGCAGCCGGCGCACTGGCAACGACAAAGCTGGGCGCAGAGCCATCTTTACCCACACTCGCCGAGATTAACCGGCTGATGGATGAACAGAAGTGCCCCGTCTAGGAGCCAGAAGGCAGGCAGGGGTGGACTAAAGCGATGTCTGCGACGCGTACAACGTGACGCGTACAACGTGACGCGTACAACGTGACGCGTACAACGCGACGCGTACAACGTGACGCGTACAACGTGCGGCGTATAACGTGCGGGTATCGAAACCCGCTATAGCAATCGGCGGTCTGGTGATCTTTCGACCGGTGTTTTGGGTATATTCGACTAGCCGTGAATTAGAAGGGGTGCTGAGATGACAGCGATACGCACAAGCGAAGACGGGATCACCTTTGCAGTACATAATGTGGCTGCCGCCGAACTTGCTCTTCCCACCTGGAAAACCAGAGATGGCATCACACGGCTGCTTGCAGCCGCCAATGAATGCCAGGAAGATCCCCTGCAAGCGTGCTCAGGATACAATTCCGACAGCGTAGCGGGCGTCTTTTACCATCCGCTTTTGGCAGCAGTGCATTTGGCTTTTGCCCAGCATCGACCGCTTACACTCTCACCTGACATGATCTGGATTACCATTGTTCAGGGTTTGGCCCAGCATGTGAGGAACAACAAAGAGACGCTGCGCCACAAAATCGTCCAACACCAGGGCAAGATGCAGTTGTGTATCGACCGAGATGATCTTCTTCCTGGTTCACCAGAGAACGCCTGGGAGAGCATTATTGCAGAACTTTCGACCTGCGTGCGTAGCCAGGTCGGGGACAAATATGATCGGTTAATCTGCAATTTCAGCACCACCGGTCCGCTCGAACGCACGGTCTGCGAAGTGGCGTTGCTAGACGTATTCCAATCGTATTTTACCTACCAAGTGAAGTGTATTTGTGGCATTCCCAGCATCACCCTGGAAGGACGCCCCTCCGATTGGAAAAGCCTGATTGAGAAAGTGGAAACGCTTGGCGAATACGAACTTGATTGGTGGCTAAAAGACTTGCGCTTGATCCTGCGCCACTTTGAAGAGTCCTCCCGGGGCAGTGTTGACACCTCATTCTGGCAGAGCATTTATAAGCGAACCCAGGTATATGGCGCCTCCATTATTGATGGCTGGATAGTGAGGTTGATCCCTTACGTAAGGTGCGGGATTACTGGAGAATTCACGCAAATCAACCACATGATTGGCAAACCGATAAAACCTCTGGATTTATCCCCACCAAATAAATTGCAAGACAATAACCCGTGGGGTGACCCTAACAATCAGACAGAGGGTCTGCACGTGACCAGCACCAATTTGCCTGCGGGCATCTCAATGGTGCCGTTCACGCAAATCGACCAATCAGGAGCGAGAACGGCGATGCAGTTTCTCGCTGGTTTTGTCGCAGTTGAGCAAAATGCCAATACACTTGCTTTGCGTCCGAAGCTGGGCTGGGCAGTGAGAGTGGCGCCGCAACGGGATCAACTGCTGGGTGACTTAGCGGATGAAACCACCATCATTGCCCCCCTGACTGACCCCGAAATTGAAAATCTGATTCAGAAGTTGATTGACAGCGACAGTTTCCGTACGCAGATACCAGATGATTTCATCAGGTTTTACAAGAGTTGCGATGGTATCCGCTTCCCCGGACCGGCTGAGAAGACAATTAAATTCCGTTCGCTTAAAGATGTGATGCTTGTCCAGGCCACAGCGCTCTTCCCTCCAAAACAGCCTCCAGCCCCAGTCCATCAGCCCGAGCTGAATAAGGAATACTGGGTGAGATTCTGCGATTTGCCGGACGGCAGCTACGTGGTTATGCAGCTAAGCGGAGCACGCAGAAAGGAGCTTGATAATAGCCGCACTCCGTGGACCGCGGACAATCCCATGAATTTTCAGGAATGGACGATCAAAGTCGCGGACTGGTCAGCCCAACAAGTCTTCTTTAGAGTCTGTCATGTAGATCCACACACCAGTGAAGGACGGCTGATCGCCATGTCAATTGCTGAATTCGTTCGCGAACTACAGGACTGCAGCGGTCAAACTTTCGGTGTGGCTGCTCTGAAACGCGCCTACTCGCAAACCGACCTTGCTTCTACAAAGATCCTGGTGCACTGACAATGTCTCTAGTTAATCTGCAAACAAGAGAAATGTGCATTTTTCTTTTTGTTTGTGGGGGCGCCGGTTCTGGTAAGAGCGCTAACATTCAATATGCGCACGATGTTTTGAGCAGGGAAAATGCAGACGGATTTTCGGTTCGGGGACGGCTGCGGCAATGGGGACGGCTGCAGCAAAGGACTATCATCCAATCGACATGTCTCCCGACCCCACGCCAACCATGATTTGCTTGATACCACATGCGGTACCGCTCCGGCAAAAGACCTGACCTCAGGCGCCTCTTCGTTGAACACGGCAAACACCGCAAACCACAATACGAATTGGGCAAGTGTTATCTTGACGGAAAAGGGGTTAAACCAAATCGCGCCAGGGCAATAGAGTGGTTGGAAAAAGCCGCTAAAAACGGCAATCAGCAGGCTACTAAACACTTGGAAGAGTTGGCGGTAGAAAGCTAGTGTGCCAAGCTCTTCGCCGTGTCTCTGTCTTTCTTGGCCAGATCATAGTTGCCCATTGCCTCATAACTGGTTGCTCTTTTCTCATAGGCGTCAGGCGACTGTGGTCGTAGGGAAATGGCGGCGGTGTAATCAGCTAAGGCCTGGTTCATTTGAAATTGTGTCCAATAGGCGTCTGCGCGCTGGACGAGCGCGTCGTAGTTTCTTGGGTCGGTTGCCAGCACTGCTGTCTCTTTCTTAATCGTATCTTGGGCGGAAGCGATTTCTTTCTTGCCGAAAAAGACGGCGACGGCCAGCGGGGCAGCCATCAGGTTTGGGCGCGTTCCGCGTCTGAAGCTGTGGGTCGTTACCCAATTGCCCATGCCCTGAGAATACAAATAGAAAGCCCCGAAGGGGAAGCTGATCAAGAGCGTCACGGCAAAGATTGCGCCCAGACTCATTCCCGGAGTTTTATAGGGTGATTTTGCGCGAACTTCCTGCCTGTACATCAGTTGGTCATAAGGCGAAGCGCAGAAACGGCAGGTTGAGAAATCGGTCAGGTCGGACTGTTTGCATTTCGGGCAACGCTTTGATACAGGACGATTTTCGGTATTCATGAGTTCTGGCCTACGATTATTTGTTGTGCGCAGTCGCACGATTTTGCCAATGCAGTTGCATCCAAAGGTTCTTCCCTGGAGGCAGCATTGTGGTGTAGTACTTACTAAAGTTGGTGGGGCTTCGGCTGTGCTGCTATTGTATAAGGCTTGTCAAGCGGAAGCGTGTAGCTTAATCAACCATTAACAAGCTGTGGTGTCACCGTTGTGAACTCACTTCCGGGCAGAAAGTCATAAGAGATCTGCCGCTTGTCTCCTCAAATTTTTCAACCTTTCCGTTTGCTCCGCCAGGGCACTACAGATAGTATCGATCGATGGTGGCGGCAGATCTTATTATGACCTGTTCACGAGTCGCTCTTTCGACGTGGACATATGACGCTGTAAACAACCATAACAATCGTTGTTGTGATCGTCATGCCAACTAGCAGCCCCACAAGTCCAACACCGAAAACCACCGGAGGCATGAACCGTGTTCCCGTTTGCGGCCATGGTATTAGGTAGTAATATTTTTGTGGTAACAAAGAGACGCTCCACCAAAATCCAATCATGCCTCCCACCAGAGCACTGAAGCCATAAATGGCGTTCATCGTCTTGAATGCACCAATCGGCGCTGATTCGCGAAGATGTTTGATACCCGCTGACTGTTCAGCTCGGTTGGCGATCGGGATAGTCTGATCAGTTGAGGAACTGGGCGCCAGAGAGGTCTGTTCAGGCTCCTTTTGCACCAGGTTCTCGTCTAGGGGCTCGTGGTGGTCAAATTGTGTTTTGCTGTTTTCGTGCATGATTTCGAACCAACTGATTGTGAGATCGTGAAGAGTCAATTCACAGTCTCTGTAGATTGAGGGGAATCGTTGCCTGTCTTTGGCAGTTTGGCTTGGAGTGCGTTGATCACTTTGACTGCGTTGTCTAATGCGAGCGCCATCTGCACAAGTAGAGTGTTTGAATCGATTTCGATACCTTGAGAATCGTTGAACGAGGCCGAGGCTGCCTGCCACTCAAGTTCTTCCACCGCCTTTTCAGTTTTTGCAAGTTGTTCGATTGCTGGTTGGAAGTCCATGGCAGAGATACTCGCCTTCGCCTTGATCGTTGCCTGCGCTGCCGCCTGCCGAGCGATAAACACTTGTTTTTTTGTGTAAGCTTTTTGAACGCCTCCTTCCATTTCAGTCAATTGCTCGCGAAGGCTCCGCGTCGACAGGCGTTGAATCTCTAACTGCTTCGATAATTCCTCCGCTGCAAGAACATATTGCTTTTGCCGTGAAAGCGCCTGTTCTTGTAAGTCAGCGTGCTTTTGTTGTAGAGCCATATTTGCTCGCTCTGCCCAGGTCTTAGATTGGTCTTCATTTTTCTGCAACTGTTGCTCGAGCACTTTTTCTGTTGCAATCGCTTGCGCTACGGACTGTCGAAGCTGAATCAAATTTGATTGTAAGTCTTGGTAGGTCTGTTCCAAAATCATGTGGGGATCTATGCTGGCAACTTGGTTCGTTGGCATCGCTTCAAATTTCGCGAACTCACGCTGGGCATCTTGCGTAATGCGTATCCACAGCTCCGGCTGCTGTTTTCGCACCACATTTATCAGGTCCGCAATGATTTCGCTGATCTCAGCGCCCGTGAACTCCTGGTCGGGTGCGATGGACATCAGCTTGTCTATTGGACTTGGCTTGGGTTCTGACTTCGCCTGCTGATCAACTGGCGGCTGCGAGGAACCTGATTCATTCGGGGGCGAATCCATGCAACTTACCTCGACTGGTGTGTCGTTTGCCGCTCATCCATTCAAATTATCAGATCTAAGACACGACTGCTGCAACCGACGAAGAGTCACGTCTTTCAGTTTCTCGCAATTGAGTAGTTTAAGACCACGGTTTTAAAGCACCACGGCTTGCATTGCCTCAGTCGGCGGGAAAGTGAATTGCGCGGCCTCGGCCACTAAGGCAGCTCGGTCTTTGCGGAAGCGCTCGAGGCGCTGCACCCGGTCGGGCGACCAACCGCGTTGTCCTGCGCAGAGCGCACATAGAGCGGCTAATCCGAGCCGTCTTAAGACATCGAAATCGCTTTTGGCAAAGTGATCTTCAACTACATGCAGCTGCTCAGCGTCGGTTCGGTATGCTGCTCCTTCAATTGCCTGCACCGCCTGTAGAACCGCTCCGGCGTGTATTTTTCCATCGTCGAAGAGGAGATGAACGAGGGCAATAAACTCCTCCCATGGCAGCCCGGCCGCCCCCAGCCTGATCTGTAAACCGACCGCACAATCGTCGCCATTCAGTTCATCAATCACAGCGCGAACAGATGAGAGCATTCTCGCTTGTGCCATGCGGCTCTGCCATTCGAGTGACGAAGCCAGACAAGAGAGATTGCGCCGCTTCTGGATGACGCGACGCGCCCCAGCGCGAATGACTTCGCTATCTCGCGCGGCATATGTGCCAATCAGCGCCGCTGCCGCTGCCTTGTACTCATTTTGCAGGTCCGATTCCAGGCAGCGCATAATGCTCTCTTTAAGCCGCTCCTTTGCGTCCAAGACGGGCATCGTATAGCATCGCTGCAAAGCCATTAATCTCACTCGCGGGTCAGCACCATCCATCAGAGTCGCTATCAAGCCAATCAATCGCTCCTGGGCGTGTGCAGACAGCCTGTCGGCAGGAATGCGCAAAAGATGCAGAGCAATGCTTGACTCACGCGTGTTTGAGTATCGCTCCAGCACTTGCCAGGCAGCGTCTCGATCGAGATAGCTCCACAGGGCTCGCAGCAGAGCTATTCTCACGTCTCTGTGCAGCTCCTCTTTGTCGAAACCCAACAGCGCCTCAAAGGCGTCGTCTGTCTTCAGCTCGCCTATCAGGCGGATTGTTTCCTTTGCCACAGTCACTCGCGTCCGCGGCACATTCTTCAAGAGTTGCAGCGCTTCTTGCGGCGACATCTTCAGTAGTGCTTGCCTCAATGCGTAGACCGAGATAAACGCTCGCCCGTCGTTAAGGCATTCAATAAGCTCTGGCACTCCTTCGCCCTCGTCAGCATTGGCCAGACATTGGACCGCATATGGCCAAGTGTTCGCTTCTTTTGCGCGAGCGAATTTGATCACCGTCTCGATCGGTCCTTCAGGAAGCAAGGAAATCCTGAAGAGCGCTAAGTAAATTTCTGAAACACTGCGATCCTTGCCAACAGTCAATCTCACCAGCGCCTTGCCGAATATCTGGCGCTGCAGTTTAGTCCAGCGCTGAAACCCGGTTGTATACGGGGGCACCACACAGATCTTGCCGGTGGCAAATTTCCCCGTATATGCTTTCTGACCCAGGTAGGGTGTCAAAAGATCCTGCCGCTTTCTGTTCAAATATTCAGAGACTAAGTATTGGTGCGCCCAGGTAGGATCGCCTTCCAGCAGCCGCGGAACGATCGTGCTGAACGACTCTGTCGCGTGGTGCGCAAGCAACTGCAGAGCCGACACGGAAACCGACGAGCTGCTGGCGCGGTGCGCCAGATTCTCCAAGATTGCCACTAGCTGCGTGAAGCCTTTCAATCGGCGATCGAAACACCTTGCCAGTGAAATCAGATTCGACTCCCTTTCTTTTGTTTGCCACGATTTCAGCACCGGTGACAATTTGTCGGCCAGTGCCTGCACGTCTCGATCGTTCAACCGATCAGGGAGGCGATCGATGAGGTAACCGCAAGTTCGCTCCTTTAGAGTTGTCGCCAACCATTGGCAAGCCCAGTCAGGGTGGATGGGCACAATGCGGACAAGAAGCGCACACAGAGCTCGCAGAGAAGCTCCGACCGAGAGGTCCTTAGCGTTCAATGCATCTCGCACGACGGAACCTAGATCACTGAGATGCTCCTGCCTCCAAATGCAAGGCGGTAGCGCCGACATGGCCGAAAGTGCGGCGTGTCTCACCGGGTCTGGCTCGTTGGCTTTGCTCTTGAGGAAAACCAAAAGCTCACCTGCTGAGGCGCGGTTGAAGCGAACACTGCTGACCAGAGGCTCGATGGCGGCAGCACGTATCTCCGGCTGTGGATCGGAAAGGGACTCCTTAAGCAGCGCCATGCTCTCGGCAAAGGGGAGCAACTGGGCATATCGGAAACGTACATGAGGAATGGTCTCTAACTGCTCAAAACGCAGATGCTTTTGCGCTTCTTTTATCCGCAATTCTTTTGGCAGAAGGGCAAGGATTTGAGGCACCAGGCAGCCCATTTGATCTCTCCAGCTGTCTGCGTACAAATGAAATGCGGCTAAGCGAGACTGCGGAGCCAACCGTTTCAGCCAAGAGTCTCGGCCGTAACCGCTATGATCAGTCGAGAGTGCAAGAATTTTCAGCACGGCCGGCTCATCTAGTCTATGAAGGAACGGCGTTAGATCCGTTTGCACCTGCTCTTGACGCGAAAGGATCAGATCGCAGATAGCCTTTGTCCTTGTGCGCAGCAGCTTGTGAATATGTATCTGATTGATCGAAGTATGGACTAGCAGATCCTTAACCAAATCAAGAGCCAGATCGGATTCAGCGCTTGGCACTACCTGTAGTGCCTTGTTGGCGATATAGAGCAGCCGTGGATCGAGGCAAGTAGCTGCTTGGGCCATTGTGCGCAACTTCGCCAGAGCAAGTTTAGGATGTATGCGGCTCAACTTATTCCAGTCTGAAAGGCTGAAGCAGTCTTCCACAGTGCCGAACAGTCGCTCCACAATCTTTTCAGTGGCAAAGGGCAACACCGGTGCCAAAATGCCTTGCTCGTTCTCTGGCACGGATGTTATGAATGCATCGATTTCACTGAAACGCTCCTGCTGCCGAAGCGCCAGCAGAAGCTTTTTGCGCTCGTCGACTGTGGCGCCGGCAAGAACAACCTGAATCTGCTGTGCTGTGCAGTAGCGCACGCACAAACTTCTCGCGTACCGGCGCAAGGTATCGGAACGATCGTTCAAGAAGCGCACTACTCGATCGCTGTCCTGGCTGCCATAGCACGACTGCAAACAGAGTGCGCGAGCGTAAAAGTCGCCGTCGTCCAGTGAGCTGAGAAAACGAAGAATTGCCTGGCGGGCAGAGGGTTTGATTGAAACGACTTCGCTCGTGCTACCGCTCTTGCCGCCGCCTGTCTTGATTACGACTTCTTCACCAATAGAAGCCTTTCCCAACAAAGACATCTGAGTCATTCTTCTGTTATGTGCGAGCGTCTCGAAAAGCGCAAAAATTTTCTTCGTCACCTGCTCATCGCGCTCTTTTTCGAACAGCGCTAGGATTTCACGAAACCTTTTGGCCGCATCCCGATCTATCATCCACCCATCCTCATCTAATCCAGACGATATTAAACGCAGAGTCGATATAGTATATCGCGCAAAGAAGTGCAGAAGCTGAATCCGCCAAGCCAGCCAATTGGGTATAGAACTGCAAGTCAGCGGCCAGAGGAAGAGAGTAATGCCAACGTCGATGCAAACACTGGACAAACTCGAACAGGTATTGTCAAAGCTCAACGTACATAGCTTTAATACAACGGTTTATGTACTGGACAAGGGCATATTGAAAGAGATACACCTCAAACACAAAGTGGAGAAACCAGGAAGTCCTTTCCACACAAGTCTGAGCGGCGCCTTTTCGCAATTATCAGACAGGTTTAGGGAGGCTGTCATCTATCCTGAAAGTGTGATGGTGGAAGGATATTCCGGCGACAGTCCAGTGTATTGCGCGGTCCAGGACGCCTGGAGAGAATGCATTCCTAATGCTGAGAAAGAAGATTTTGCTTTTAATACGCCGAGCAATTTCCGGACCGCACTGTTAACTGCCAGACTGCTTCCTCTTTTGAGCGCTGGTCCTGCAGGAATTCAAAAATGGAATGAGCAGAAGCAGATAGATAATCTGATCGTGACAAGCGTAAGTTGGGACCACAGCCAGCTTGCTGGAAAGGTGCTGAAGAAGATCAACTTATACAATTTACAATTTGGCGGCAGCAATTTCGATGGTGCTGACCTGGAACAAGCTAATCTCTGGGCCAAATTACATGGTGCCAGCTTCTGCCGGGCAAACTTGAACAAGGCCTCACTGAACTTTGCGGAGGCAAGCGGAGCGAAGTTTAACGGTGCCTCGATGAAACAGTGCAAGATGGAGGGAGCAAATTTACGCAATTGCGAATTCGTTGACGCAGATTTGACAAAAGCGGATCTGCGCAATTGCCAATTGCAAGGAGCTCATTTGTCGAAGGCGAACCTTACTGATGCCCGTCTGGAAAATGCTCAGTATGATGAATTGACTATATGGCCGCAACCAATTCCGCAATGGGAAAGTCTTTGCTGGAAGGGGCATGGCAGCGATCCATACAAAACGCATGTAAGAGAAATTTTTAAAAGAGATGGCTGCCAATCGTTCGATCAATTCAAAACTCAAGTGAGCGTGCACTTCGACAGGGCAAAGGTTTCCAACGCCTTCAAAATGCTAAAAAAGGAACGCTTTCAGCTCTTCTGGCAAGTAGAGAACACATACCTTGTCGGCATCGTGAAAAGCCAAACCAATCCGGATCTCGTCTACGCCTGCTCCTTAACAGCAGATGGAGAGTTCTTCTGCGGCACGCAAAACTTAAAACCTTGTGGCGGCTTGTCAGGATCACTGTGCAAACATCTCCTGGTGCTCACTATTGGTCTGGCACGTGCTGGTCAAGTCGATCTCACAGTGACGACAAAATGGATGTTGGAAAGCATGGCTAAGCGTCAAACCACCATGAACAAACAGTTGATGACCGACGTTTTTCTGAGATACAAAGGCGCGGAGGCTGGCGAAGTCGATTGGCGCCCGACTGAGACAATTCCGGAAGATTATTTTGCTTATTGACCAAATGCAACCCAGACAAAAGCCCATATCACAATGCAAATGAGCTTGAGCGCAGTTCAAGTGGACTTCACCTCCAAAATCCGTGGAGCTTATTCTTCCAATATCTGAAAGTTCTATCTCTTGCTTGGGGCGTTCCAGTATCTTTAAAGACCCGCTCCAATACGTCCTGTTGTGGCGGAGCAAAAAAATCGTCATCAACCCAATAGAAGTACTTCAAGTCAAACAAAGATCGTTTACCACGATCAATCGAGAAGCGACTTTCATTTGTAGACCCAAGATATCCTTCTTTCGAAATCCAAGTTATGCGAGTGTCTGCGTCGCTTAAGTCAAACACTTGATCCGCAATTCTGAGGAACAATCGCTTCCCGTCAGTATACAGCGCAACCAAGATTTCCTTAAAACCGGCTTCCACATTTGACGCATACCCCCCGGCAAACCGTACTATGTCTCGATATGACGACCAGAAATTCGACCTGCGCACATCTCCGGTCTCGATGTCTAACCAGTAGCACCTTCGCCAATTCCACTCCGATTCGTCTTGGTCTCGAAGCAGGATTACATTGGTGGTTGCTGTCGCCTCGGGATTTGGCGGGAAATATTGTATGCGCTTCCAGGATAGGAACTCATCCAAGCTATCGCAGACTTTTATGCGGCTTTCATGGTGACTTGGGTCACCATCGGAATAGTATACCGGCGCGTCAAAGGCTGATTCTTGCCCTCCTAATACGGAGTAAAAGTTGCCTCTCAGATCACTGGCGAATGGAAATTCACGCTGGAAAAAGTGGGGTGGAAATTCATCCAGGCTGTGCTCGTCTAGTCTACGGAACGTCCAAATGTACCAGCCATCTGAAGCTTCTGACGTGTTGGGCGGCACGCAATAAATGTGACGTGAGGTAAGGAGCTGCGGATCCTCATACATGCTTATTAGCCTGTACGGTAATGTCCAATTGTGCCTGTGCTCAAATCCGGCTGCGTCGGTAACTGCCACAAGTGCCCGGTTGCGCTTGTCTTGCTGGCATGTTTGGTGCGATCGGCATCGCTCTTGAAGCGTGCGAAAGATAGCAAAGCAAATTAAGGATGACGCCCACAAAAAAATAACGATAACAGGGATGAATTCAATTCGCATATAGCGACCGCTCTTTTCTGTCTGTCTGCTTCCAGGTGTAGTGTTGATGGCTGCCGTGCAATGACCCACATGTCAGAAAAACATTTCTCTGACACACCGCTTCTTGTGATTGAGGAGACCAATCTAAGTTGGTTAGCTAACCTAATTATACATGAATAAATGCGGTGGTCAAGCCTGGCAGCAGTCTGCCGTATAGGAGACGGGTATTCAGTCACAGGTAGATGCTCAGGTACGCGGCAAGTAGTGCCTGAAATTCGGCTTTGCGCTCATCCGCCGGCAACTCAGGCTCCGACAAAGAGAGTCGAAAGTATGCTGCCGATATTTCCACACAGACTCTTGAAATTACATAGCATTGTGATTGCGAAATGGAAGAATTTCTTTGTGCCAGTAGTAGCGCAAGAAGCTTAGATACAGTGCCTTTCATCTGCCGATCCATATCTTTCAATTCAGGAGAAGCATCCGCGTAAACGCACCAAAAGCCAGTTCGGATGCAAGGAAGCGATCGCACTGATCAAGGCAGTGCCTAGCGAGCTCCACTGGCTGCAACGACAAATTGGGAACGACTTCACTGGCAATTAATCGACCGACTTTATCCAGATAACGATGAGCAAGCGCTACAAAAATCGCTTTCTTGTCGGGGAAAACGCGGTAAACGCCTCCTATTGAAGTGTTAGCCCGGCGGCCAATGTCATTGGTCGTCGCCCGATCGTAACCAAACTCAGTAAAGGCTTCAGCCAAAACAGCAGCTGATTGCTCGACACCATAACGTGCCTATCTCTCTAGATAGAATTCAAAAACAGCCCATCTTTTATCTCTCTGGAGAGATAACGGCAAAACAGCAGCGAAAATCTCGACACCATAAAGTGCCTATCTCTCCAGAATTCAAAAACAGCCCATTTTTTATCTCTCTGGAGAGATAACGGCAAAACAGCAGCGAAAATCTCAACACCATAACCTATTTCTTCTTGCGCGAACCTAAAATGTCAAGCAGTGGTTGGTTCAGCGTCAGGTCCGCACGGTCAGCCGCAACGTACCGTGGCTCCAAGCCGAGGTCTTCGGTTCGGTCGCCGATGATTGTCTGCTTGCTGGCGATGCTGTCGTGAAGGGCAGCGCGCAGTTCATCAGCGTTCCCGCTCTTCAATGCGGCAATGACGCGCCGGTTCGTATCGTTGTCCGCCTGGTCGTGAAGCGCATAATTTTGTTCGTTCTGCTTGTCACCAAGCTCATTGGCGATCAAGTTGGTTTTCAAGCCGGTGTCTTGATTGAGCAATTCGCGCATAGCCGGATCTGTGACATTTTTGAGTGCGGCCGTGTCTGCGTCGATGACGCGCTGTTCGCCTTTCGCGTCTTTGTCGTCTTTGGCGATTGCGCTCAGGTCGCCCGCACGATCCGCATTGTTCAAGCCGGTCATCGTTGCGTGCAGATGAAGCAGGCTGTCGGCCAGTGGTTTCGCTTGATTCGAGTTCAGCAACACGCCACTATCAAGCATGTTCAGAAGCTGGCCCCCGTTGTCTATAATCTTTTGGGCGGTTTCCAGTCCCTTCTGATCCGCCGTAATCCAGGTCTGGTCGTTGGCGATGTCACCAGTGTCGCGCTTCAGGCTTGCCTGGTGCGTGGTGCGCAGATCGTCCATCCAGCGCGAATGCGTGTCGCCAGCAAGGGGGGCGGACCCTGCCGCTACATGTTTGTCTAATTCTTCGGCCATGGTGTTCTGCCTCCCGGCGATAAGCTCAAGGATTTTATTCCCAGCCTGACCACTTTGTATACCTATGAAATGTTGAACTCTCTAAGACAAGCTCTCACGCATTCTCTTGCCGCTTTCGGCTACTGTTCTTGCCGCTTGTCTGCATCTTAACTGGCAGCTGCGCCTCATTTGGAAGTGTGATCGCATCTGGCTGTTCTGCATTGGAACTTTCTGCGTCGGGCGGTTCCGCATCGGGCGGTTCCGCATCGTTGCCGGTCTCATGGTTTCCTGTGTCGTGGTTGTCGGGCTGAAAGCCATCGACTTGGTCTTGTTTCTCATCTCTTTCTTCGCCAAGCAGGCTGAGAAGCCCCATTTTAAGCCATTGCGCATCTTCGTCGCGTTTTTCCAGCGACAACTCGGTTGCTCGTTCGACGATCGTGCGCATCTGTTCGCTGGCACCGCATCCGGTGACTGTGGATCGCGTGATCGGAGTCGGATCTTGCCCGGTAAGCAGGAAATAGAGCGTGCATCCGGCAGCATAGATGTCGCTCTGGCCTGTTGCTTCTCCGCGAAATTGCTCTGGTGGAGTATACGCATGTTTGCCGGCGCAGTTGGAAACGCTCTTGTCCATGCGGCATTCAGCGACGCTGAAGTCAATGAGGATGAGCTTGCCATCGGCACGCAACATCAAATTGTCTGGTGTGAAGTCGCGATGCACAATAGGCGGATTTTGACTGTGCAAATAATTGAGCAAATCACACATCTGCAATCCCAGCCTGGCAGCAAGCTTTTCCTGTATTGCTCCGTCGCTCTCCACCAGCTGACGCAGAGTCTTTCCTTCTACATGCTCAAGCACCAGATAAACCCTTTTGCCTTCATGAAACATATCGATCATTTTGACGATGCCCGGGTGTGAAAGCTGTCCCAAAATGGTGCTCTCATTCTCAAAGGCTCTGGCCGATTCAATCAGCACATCCAATGATTCCCCTGGTGCCAGCTGAAACTCTTTCAGCACGACTGGCTTACCAGCTGCATCCGCGCACAGATATGTAACCGCCTGCCCACCAGTTGCAAGCTTTTGCAGCACCGTGAACTTCCCTTGCTGCAGGGTCGAGCCGTCCGTCAATTCATCTGTGGGAGCCAGGCTCATGCCCTGTTGAAAAACATCGAACCAGATCTGCGTGTATCTTGGTTCGTTCATCACCGTGCTGCCAACCAGGGCTTGCTGGGTCTGGGCGTCGATGAAAATTGAAGGAGCATATTTGCGCGCCGTGACGAAGATTTCCGCCTTCTGCTCTCTTGTCAGGCTCTTCAATTTGATCTCCAGGTGCCGTGTCGCTGTACTTATCCTGATGGCATCGCTGCGGAAGTCAGTGGTGAGGGAATCTTGAACGGCCGCCAATTTGTTCACGAAGGTTTTGAGTTTATTCGAGCAGGCACCATCCTGCAGGCTGGTGGCAGAGGGCACGAAGACAATTTCTGTGACATCTTTCCATTCGATCTGGGAGGGAATATGCTCACCGCGAAAGAGAATGAAATCGCGAAACCAGCCCTTGATCGGCAGCGACTTGATCATGTCTGGATAGATTTCGACATCATAGTCACCACTGGTAAAGTTTAAAGGGAATGTGAAATAAGATTTGAAGAAGAGAGCGCAAAGACAGCAACCCAAGCCGGACAGGTAGCACTGGATCACTATGAACACGTAGGGAAACTGTGGGTTTGCTGAAACGTGACCAAGCAGCGCATCGATGCCTGTATGCATAAAGAGCCAGTAGGAGAAGAACCCAGGCAAGCCCAATAAATATATGGTGAGGGCCACAAGTGTAAAAGTGGGCGAGTGGAAAAAGGTCACATTTTGCTCCTGCTTCTCCAGATCAAGGCTCTGCTTAACAACGAGGCAGTCGTAGCCTTTCACTGTGTCCGACTGAAGCGGTTTGAAAAAGATGCTCAAGAACGCGCGCACATTATGGTTGAACATCAAGAAAAGCGCAGTCAGCGGGTTCAGGCACAACCAAGAGAGGATGAGCGGGCGCATTCCCAGAGCCAGGTCGCGTATTAGTCGCGGATCAGACAGATCCTGAACCATCGACTCGTACAGGTAGTTCCAGTATCGTCGTGAAAGTGGGTCGCGGCAAAAGAGGGCAGAGAAGATGCTGCACCAGGTGACAAAAAGCATAACCGGAAAAGCCAATATGCGGTGGGTGAAGCGGGCGCTTCGCGATGTCCTCCAGTAAGTCTTGAAGTAAGCTAAACAGACAGTAATGTGCTTGCCTATACTTTGATTTTCATGCAGCTGATTGCCATCGTATTTGGCGTCGGCTACATCCTTCATGGAAAAGATCAATGTACGATTGGAAACCAGATAAAGCAGAAGTGCAAATGTAACGTTCAGGTAGACGTTGGCTGGAAAGTCCCGCTCCAGGTCTTTCAATTTGTCTTCAGTGACGACGGGTAGTCCATTCACAGTGATTGGCATTAGCTTGGTTGCTCTCCTGCCAGAACTAGCTCTGGTACTAAATCTGGTGCAGTGGTTTTTAGCTTGATTTTGGAGCCTCGTAAGCTCGATTGTATGCTCTGAAGACGTTCAATTACGCAGCACATGTTTGCCGGTCGGTTCTCTTCATCGAAATCGGTGCAATCCCAGATCAGCTGTCGCAGCCCGTCGCTGGTGACAAGCTCATTGCCGACGTCGCTTTGATTCAGGGCTTTGGGATCGTTGCCAGTGAGCAGGTAATACAGCGTGCCGCCAAAGCTGTAAATGTCGCTGCGCTGAGAAGCCTTTCCCCGCAACTGCTCGGGGGCGATATAGGCTTGTTTGCCGATTAATGTGCCGGTCACTCCTTCCAAAAATTGATGGGCGGCGCCGAAATCGACAATACGAACATGACCTTCATCGTCGAGCATGAGATTGTCGGGGGTCAAGTCTCGATGCAAAATAGATGGCGTTTGAGCGTGTAAATATGCCAGCTGTTGCGCGATCTCAAGCGCCCACTGCAAAACAACCTTTTCCCCTCGCGCACCACGGGTGGTTATAATGTGGCGCAGGTTCTGACCGGCAATGTAGTCGATAATCAGGTAATCAGCATCCTTCTCTGCAAAAGTGCACTGTACTTTGACCAGAGATGGATGATCCAGCTGCTGCAATAGAGCATGCTCTCGTTCGAATTCACTGCGCCTGGTTTGCGCGTCTTTTGCTCCGGCTGGAGTGACGAACTGTTTGATGATCACCAACTCACCGTTTTGTTTTCTGCCCAGATACGTAGCCGCCCAGGGCTTTGTCGCCAGTTTTCGCACAATTCGATAGGCGCCATTGTTCAGCACATCGGCGACATTGTGGGGCTTGAAAATGGTCGACTCGAATTTTTTCTTTTCCGCCAGTGACGCTTCGCTTTGCTCCTGGCTTAAGCGCAAACGCAAAGCTTGGCTGGCAGCATCGAATTCGCATTTGATGCTGTATTCGTCTGCCATCGCCAGTAGTGCGGCCAACTGGGCGGCGTCAATTTCGTTTACACCGATCTTTAGCTGCCCGGAAGTGAAGCACAACTGCAGCACCGGGTTCTTGCCATAGGCGTTTTTCAAGCGCACCCTGCGCAAGCTCGACCAGAAGTGCAATGCCGGTCTGAAGACCAGGTCAGCGCGCAGAATGCCCTGTGTGGTTACCTGGAAACTGTTTCTTTTGTGCGGCGGAATCCAAACGCACGTCATCATAGCAATCGGAATCGTGGCCCAGCCTGCAATCATTGAAGCCAGGAAAATGAGCATATTAGAATGCAAAGGCAATGGTGGCTTGCCGGCGAAAAGGTAGGCGTCGGCAATGCAGGCTTGCAGCCACTGGCGAATGGAGTCGTTAACGCCTGATTGCCAGAAAGCGATCATCCAGAAGATGGTTCCGTAACAAGCAGCAAACATAAGCGCAGACTGAAAGGCACTGCGTATGTGCGGATGTTTCTCTCTTATAAAAACAGTGGTGCGTTTGTTGATTGCAGCCTCATGAATTGCGTCTATAACCCCGTCTCCGGCGTTGTTTGAGATGAAGTTGTTGAGGACGGCTTGATAGCTTGACCCCAAAAGAACAGCCAGCGGGTGGACGAGCGCTCCAAACCCTGCTGCCAGCAAGAAGTGGATAACACCAGCCAGCAGGGGATCTTGGGCTGCCGCAATCTTGGCATCGATCACTATATTGGCATCGCTCATGCAGGCGTACAAAAACCCCGTGATCGAGTCGCCAAGCCCACCAGGCATGTAAGTAAAGAGAAGCACCCCGAGCATGCAGCCGAAGTAGGTGGCGTAGAAGGGGAGCGGCTTGGAAACGGCATGTTGCAGGCTGTTGAGGAAACTGTTGCCACAGCGCTGCAGCAAATTCCGAGCAGGCGCACTTCTTTTTGATCGAGGAGCAGTTTTTGTTTTAACAAGCCAATAAAACCAGCCCGAAAGTAACGGAGGCAGGCCGGCGGTAGCCAATGCCAGTAAAACGTAGTAATGCAGGGCCGACCAACTCCCGGCTCCAATGGCGGTACGCAGCATGGCGGTATGCAGCATGGAGGCAAACAGCAAAATACTCATTGCCGGTAGGCAGGGTGCCCGGTGGATGCACTCGCGCACTGTCCTTTGAAATTCGTCCAAATCTGCGGTTACGCAAACATTATCGTCAACGGGCTCGATCACGATACGGTTCGCCAGCTTGCCGAGCATGTGGTGCCGCTGAATCGTTTCACAGAGCGGCAAAAGCGGAGAAGAGAGGTACATCAGCACCACGCTAAGGATGTTCCAACATGCCTTCAGATGTGGATTCACATGAGGATTCCAGAGGATCAAAGCGGCAAAAAAGATAGCCAGGCCCAAGAGGACCATGCGCGAGCGCGGACGGTTGAGAAGCTCGCTGGTGAGAGGCTCGCTGGTAGGCTCGCAGGTGAGAGGCTCGCTGGTAGGCTCGCAGGTGAGAGGATATTCTGGTTTATCTTCTAAAAGCGGGGGCTGCATTCTTTGGCGGCTGGTAACTGGCTGTGGCGCAAGGATATGTGCCTTTAATGGCGGAAGTCAAGAGGGATTAGGATAGGTCCTTTGGCCAGGCATTTTCTGCATACCTTTTGATCAGCCCGGCATGCGAGAGAGGACGCGTGAGATCGAGAACGTCGCAGTTCGTCTCGTAATCCAAAAGCAATATTGGCCCATTTGCAGCGAGATGCCTTATTTTCTCAATCTCCTCGCCCAAAAAATTCTCTAAGACCCATAGATAGCTCGGTAGATAAATCTGTTTGCGGGCCTCAAGATAAGAGAGCAATCGATCACCGTCAATTCCAGCTCTGTGCCCCAACACTTTGCCGTAGCTGCGCGATGAGCGCTTGATTCCCTTCATCGTTGTTATTGCGAGCTTTTTGACATCAATGTCGCTCTTCTCAAAGACTTTGAGCGCTTGCCAGATTCCTTCAACTGAAGCTCCCAGGGTCTCAGGAGAAAACGGTACAGGAATGCCACCATGTGGATAGAAAGGGCTAAAGCGAAGCCACGGCTGGCTACCGCGAGAAGTGACATCCAATATTATTGCGCCTGGAAACCGCCGTTCCAGGTTGGAAGTGAGTGTGTGGCGACTTTGAACTGAGATCGTAAGCGGCATATGCGAAAGAGACTAACATAAAGAAGACTTGTGAAACTGCTCGGCTGATCGAGGTGTGGTCAGGCTCATATCGCTAGCGCATAACTGGCTCTGGCGTCAAGGATATGCGCCCTTAACGCTAGAAGTCAAGGGAAGTTGGGATAGTTGTCACCTCGCTCTTTTCGGGTGCGCCGTGTCCACGCTTCCGCTGATCAAGTAGAACCTAATCTGCTCACACATTGGATAAAGCGGTAGTTCGATATGGCGATGAATTTTTACGTCCTTAAGGCCCATCGAAATGCAATTTTGTTTGTAAACCCGGGCGTTAGCTATGGTCGCGGTACCAAACACCTCGTCCAGCGCTAATGCAACCACTTTCCGGTATAGATGCCACATCAGCGTACTTGTAACAGCTCCGCCTCTGAATTCAGGCAGCAGGCAGAAACGCCCTACTTGCCCGTAGCGCATTTTCTTTTCCTTTAGTTCAGGGAAGTGCTCTTCGAGTCTGAATCCATCCAACTCTATCGGCAGAGGATGAGGCTGATGCGGAGTTCTAACTGAAATACGGGCGCCGCCGACGCAGCAGTTCCCTTGTCTGACCACGACAATGTGGCCATGACGATCGTCTTCCTCATCGGCGTGTGTGTAACGGTAGTCGGCGTTATGTACTGCGCTGAACTCGCGCTCGTATATGACCCGATACTGATGCAAAAGCTCTGCATCGCTGGTCAATTCATATACCAGCTCGTCTGGTTTCTTTGCCGGCCGACCGAATTGCACACGCGCTTCTTCGCGCAGGCAATCAAAAGCAGGAACAATTGCCGCCGCCGGCGCAACGCCATAATCCTCCATGGCACCGCTTTCCAACAAACCATCTGTCATGACCGCACCATTTTGTTGCCTGCCGTTTTTCTGCGCCGGATTTCTCCATCGGCTGCAGATTTTATATCCTTGATTTCCAAGCTGGATTGCCGTCATCTCATGTGCCTGGCGTTTCTTTGGCTTTGTCGTGATAAATAAAGACTTATGCCGGCAATTGTAAGGATACTAAGCCCCTGTTTCTCCTGGCTCAAAATGCGTAGTAGTCCTCGGGAATCGTTTCCGTCGGGCGCCAGTCGAGTTCGCCTGCTTCCGCTCCTTTGAAGCGCAGCAATGTGCTGCCCAGGATTTCTCTGTCTAAATTGGAGCTTTTGATTTTGCTCGCCATAACCCACTCACAGGCTGTCATTGCATCAAGTTCGCCGCTTTTTGTGATACCGATGATCAAAACAAGTAAGTGTTTGCACAGAGCCGTAGATGATTGAAGCCCCGCACCGCGCAAGCCACCACAGTGGTTCAGGTTCTGAGTGCAGCCGAAAACTGCAGTTGCGAGCGTTGGCATAAGACAGATTCACTTTTTTCAACTGGCAAACATCGAAATTTGACGATTCAAAATCAAGCTTCTCTAGATTGGCTGCGGTCAAATCGCATCCATGCAAATCCGTTTTGTGAAAATGTTTTGCTTGTGTCATTTCGAATCGTGAGCGAGCAGGGCTGTCAGACATGTCACTTTCTCCAAGATCCAAAGCTGTGAGTAAGATACCCAGCCGACGTTGAGTTTGCACGGAGCATTGAATTTCAGAGGATCTGCAATTAACATATGCGCAGGTCAAGAAGCATACGGCTTGCGAACGCAACGGGAGCTTGAGGGAGTTTCAATGATTACGCGTGCTATGGTTCAAGCAGCCGAAACCGACGATGCCAAAGCTCTGTTGGAGCTGCACAATGCGTTTGAAGAACGTGATCCGCCGCTGCCTTCTGATTTGCTGCACTGGCTCGTGCAGAAAGCCTTCATAGCAGGATCCGACAGGTTAGACGAGTTTTCGCACGAGTCGGCACCGGTTGCAGCTCTGGAGTTGCGCTCTCATTTGATTGATTGCGCAAGGATCGCCGGAGAATTGATCCCGGATGTAATACTGACTAACATTGTCTGTCCAAAATGTGGGAATCGTCCTAAGCCAGAGATGCACATACCGCCCGAATCGCAATACAGCGATGGGCTGACTTTCATAGGGTGGGCTCTGCACATGTGCTATACGAGTCAGCTGGAAGTCAAACCAACCAAGTGCCGTCGCTGTAAGGTGCCTATGCAATTGGCATTTGCCGATTGTCATCATTGGCAAGATGGGCAGCAAGATTTGGTGCTTCGCTGTTTCTTCAGCGGTAGCGGACCTATGAATCTTTCGTATGGGCTGATGTTTTGGAGCAAGAGCGAGGGCTATTCTGTTATTAGTCGTGACGAGTTGAGCGAGATCGAAACCTGCGAGGAAATGCTCGCTCGGGCAGCGAAGTTGTTTATTGCCAATGAACGAGTATGGGCTACTGAAGTCTTGAAACGTGTGCTAAGGGACTACCCGGAAAGCTCCCTACTTATTGATTTCGTCGAACACCTTGATCATCCAAAAGAAAGAGGCTTGATGGAAGCGATAGTCGCTGGTCATCTGCACCAACACCCGGCCGATCCACGGGGCCATTATTGGAATGCCACCATCCTCATTGAGGCGTTTATAGAATTTCCCCAGACTGAAGAAAATTTGCTGGCAGCACAGAAACATATAAAAACTGCCCTGGATAGCCATGCTGACTGGAAGGAGGCACAGCTAAAGGATTGTATGATTGCACGCCTGCGGCTTTATCCAGCGCATGAAGTGAAAGCAAAGTACGAGGCATTAGTAAACAGGCACGCCTTTTTTGCGGAAGCCTATTACGATTACGCGCTCTTTATGATGGAGACAGATCCTGTTGAGGCCTTTCGTCTGTTTTCCCAGGGAGCAGCGCTCGAACCAGAAGACCCGGAATACTTGGTCGGCAAAGCGCGTACCTTGATGATGATGGGTAAAGAAGCTGAAGCACACGAAGAATTTACTCGCGCCAGGCGCATGAATCCCGAGCATCCAGGAGTCATTAAAGCTGAAAGGATGTTCAAAGGTCACAGCAAAAGAGGAAATTGAGAGGGGCTCGAGATCTTTTGTCAGCTCTGTCATCGCGTCAGGCATTGATCTATGGGAAGTCCTTGACGATGCCTGCATGCCTGCGACAAAGTAGCCGCGTTTGGTGGTGCTGATTTTGTAATTTCTTAATTGTCCATACTTTGACTCGAACGTAACATCGATGTGGAGCTGCGCTATGGTAAATATGGCAGCCTGTAGACCTTTGATATGCAGAAACTGATTTCAATTCGAGGAATCACAAAAGTGGTATCAAGAACGGTTTATGAGAAACTAAATCCCTGAATCCATGACCCGTTTGAATTTCGCCATCCGACTTCCCGCTGAGAAGAGTCCGATAATCGTTAATGCTACTTTCCGTTCTTATGAAAAGTCCAGGATTATGGAAAGTGTTTCAATTCCAAACGGTAATGACGCCATGCCTGGAAAGCATCTGTCACACTGATTGGCTTTACATAATAATGCTGCCTTCAAAGCA
>Ga0182024_10005383_pt1 | contig 28733 bp, 27 predicted proteins | sample P32metaG_FD_120480 | JGI IMG/M metagenome (GOLD analysis project Ga0182024, IMG submission 120480) | Permafrost microbial communities from Stordalen Mire, Sweden - P3-2 metaG (Illumina Assembly) | ecosystem: Environmental > Terrestrial > Soil > Wetlands > Permafrost | place: Sweden: Stordalen...
CGTGGACGTCCAGCTGAAGATCCGCTGTAAACCCGGCTTCCCGCTGTTCGGGCTGTTGCGCGCCTGCGTGGGCGCGGATCCTGCCGCGCTCGCCCGCAACGCCGGCGAAACCATGGATGAGCACGTGCAAGGCTGCGACCTGGGCCTGATGTACGACATGCCCACCAGCGCCTCACTTTTTTTCCTGCGCCGCTCGCTGCCGATCCTGAACCCGATCGTCGCGGAATTGACCAAGCATCAACGCTCGCTGGTGCGTCCCGACCTGATCGTGCCGGAGAGCGTCGAGGCTACGCTGCGCCGGTTGGACGGCTTCCGTGCGGATCCTTTGAGTCTTTACGCGTTTCGTGCAGCGCAATTTCACGCCTATGTCACCGGCTTTACGCGCGCACGGCCGCTGCGCTGCTTCCTATGATCGTGGCGTTCAATCCGCTCGAGGCGATCGTACGTGCGCCGGACAGCGCAATGCGATGGCGCAAGGCGCTGCTGCGTGCGGATGCAACCGTGCAGCTCGCGATACAGAGCCTCAATGAGTCCGCGTTGCAGATCGTGCTGGTGATCGCGCCTTGCGGCAGCCTGGTGGGGACGATCACCGATGGCGATATCCGCCGCGGGCTGTTGCGCGGCTTGGACTTGTCGAGTGCGATCGAGGGCATCGTTCAGCGCGAGCCGTTGGTCGTCCCGCCACAGCTCGGCCGTGAGATGGTTTTGCAGATCATGAAGGCCAACCGGGTGCGGCAGCTGCCGATCGTGGATGATGACCGCTCGGTCGTCGGCCTGCATCTGTGGGATGAATGCATGGTGCCGCAGCAACGCCCGAATTTGATGGTCATCATGGCGGGCGGCCGCGGCCGGCGCCTCTATCCCCACACCGATCACTGCCCGAAGCCAATGCTTCCGGTCGCGGGCAGACCCATGCTCGAGCACATCATCGAGCGGGCAAAGGCCGAGGGCATACAGCGCTTCGTGCTGGCGGTCCATTATCTTGGCGACATGATCCGGGATCACTTCGGCGATGGCCGGCGCTGGGATGTGGCGATCGAGTATATCCATGAGGACACGCCGCTCGGCACCGCGGGGGCGATCGCCCTGCTGAGCGCGCCGCCGGATGGCCCGTTTCTCGTGTCGAACGGCGATGTGCTGACCGACATTCGCTACGGCGAGCTGCTCGACTTTCATCATCGCCACGAGGCCGCCGCCACGATGGCGGTGCGTATGCACGAATTCCAGCACCCGTTCGGCGTCGTGCACGTCAAGGGCGTGGATATCGAGGGGTTCGAGGAGAAGCCGATCTCGCGAAGCCACATCAATGCCGGCATCTACGTGCTCGAACCGATCGCGCTGGACTCGCTCACGAGCGGAATCCCGTGCGACATGCCGACCCTGTTCAACCGGCTGCAGCAAAAGTCCCTGCGCACCATCGCCTACCCGATGTACGAGCCGTGGCTCGATGTCGGCAGGCCGGACGATTACCGCTCGGCGCAGGCGGTCATTAAAAAATGAGAATCCTGGCAGTGATTGCTGCGCGCGGCGGATCGAAGCGGCTGCCCGGCAAGAACATCCGAGTGCTCGGCGGCCGGCCGTTGCTCGCGTGGAGCGTGCAGGCCGCGCGCGGCATCGATGATATCTGCGACATTTTGTTGTCCACCGACGATCATGACGTCGCCCGCGTCGGCAAGGACAGCGGAGCCCTGGTGCCGTGGCTGCGGCCGGCCGAACTCGCCACTGACGCGGCGTCCTCCGTCGATGTCTGCCTGCATGCATTGGATCGTTATGAGGCCGACCGGGGCGCGGTCGATGCCATTCTACTGTTGCAGCCCACTTCGCCGTTTCGCAAGCGAACCTCGGTCCTCCATGGCATAGAGCTTTTCAAGCAGGATCCGTCTCGTCCCGTGGTAAGCGTCTCCCCCGCGGCGTCTCACCCGCAATGGTGTTTCAGGCTGGAGCAGGGGACGCTGCGTCCTTTCCTCGACTCGAACGGCCTCAATCTGCGGTCGCAGGATTTGACCCCCGCTTACGTCATCAACGGGGCGTTCTACCTGATCGAGGCCGCCCGATTGCGCGAGCAGCGTTCTCTTTTGGGCGATGAGATGGTGCCGTTGCTGATGGAATCGCCCGCCGAGCGCATCGACATCGATTCCGAGTCGGATTGGCAGGCGGCCGAATCCATGCTCGCGGCCTGGCGGCCATGACGAAGGTGCTGATCACGGGAGCCGAGGGCTTCATCGGGTCGCATCTAACCGAGGCGTTGGTTCGCGAGGGACACGATGTGCGCGCCTTCGTACTCTACAACTCGTTCAACTCGCGCGGTTGGCTCGACCGATGCGCGACCGACGTGCGGGGACAATTCGAGGTGTTCGCCGGCGACGTACGCGATCCGCACGGTGTGCGGACCGCCATGCAGGGCTGCGATGCCGTGATGCATCTCGCCGCGCTCATCGGCATACCCTATTCCTACCACTCGCCCGACACCTACGTCGATACGAACATCAAGGGGACGCTCAACGTCGTGCAGGCGGCCCGCAATCTCGGTGTCGCGCGCGTCGTGCACATCTCGACCAGCGAAGTCTACGGCACGGCGAAGTTCGTGCCGATCACGGAAGAACATCCGCTGCGGGCTCAGTCGCCGTATTCCGCCAGCAAGATCGGTGCCGACCAAATTGCGATGTCGTTTTACACATCCTTCGGCACACCCGTCGTCACGCTGCGGCCCTTCAACACCTATGGCCCGCGCCAATCGGCACGCGCCGTGATACCCGCGATCATCATGCAGATTGCAAACGGGGCCCGGACGATCAAGCTGGGGGCGTTGACGCCCACGCGCGACTTTACTTTCGTCACGGACACGGTGGCGGCGTTCTCGGCGGCGCTTGCAGCGTCGGGGGTGAGCGGGCAAGTCATCAACATCGGCAGCGATTTCGAAATATCCATCGGCGACACCGCCGCCATGATCGCCCGCCTTATGCGCGCCGACATCGCCGTATCGACGGATGAGCAGCGATTGAGGCCGGCGGCCAGCGAGGTCGAACGGCTGTGGGCGTGCAACGACAAGGCGCGCAGGCTGCTCGGCTGGCGCCCGGCATGCGGCGGTCTCGACGGATTGAGCCGTGGCCTCAGCCGTACGATCGAGTGGTTTGCCGATCCCGAGAATGCGCGCGGCTACCGAGCCGACGAGTACGCCGTATGATCGGCGCCGCGAGGCGCAGCAGTGTGCCGCAGCGCGTGCTCGAGGCCATCCGTGCCGTGGTCGGCAATGCACCGGCCGCGCTGCACGAGCCTTGTTTCGAGGGCAACGAGTGGCGCTACGTCAAGGCTTGCCTCGATTCCACCCTCGTGTCCTCCGTGGGTCCCTTCGTCGATCGGTTCGAGGCGGACCTCGCCTCCTTCACGGGCGCCAGCTTCGCCGTCGCGGTCTCGAGCGGCACTGCCGCGCTGCACGTGGCGCTGCATCTCGCCGGCGTGGTGCCGGGCGATGAGGTTCTGGTGCCCGCTCTCACGTTCGTCGCAACGGCCAATGCTGTAGCATATTGCGGCGCCGTGCCTCATCTGGTGGACAGCGAAGAGCGAACCTTCGGCATCGACGCAGAGGCGTTGCACGCGTACCTGAACGAGATTGCCGAACTGCGCGACCAGCGCTGCATCAACCGCCGGACCGGCCGAACGATCCGGGCGGTGGTTCCCATGCATGTGTTCGGACATCCCGCCGAAATAGCGGCCATCATCGCGGTCGCGAGCGCCTTCCATCTGATCGTCGTCGAAGATGCCGCAGAGTCGCTCGGCAGCACCGTCGGCGCGAGGCACACGGGCACCTTCGGCGCGATGGGGGCCATCAGTTTCAACGGCAACAAGACCGTCACCACGGGCGGCGGCGGCGCCATCATCACGAACGACCGGGAACTCGCGCGCCGCGCCAGACATCTGACCACCACCGCCAAGCTGCCGCACCGATGGGAATTGCGGCACGACGAAGTGGGCTACAACTACCGCATGCCGAACATCAACGCCGCGATCGGCTGCGCGCAACTCGAGCAGCTGCCCGCTTTCCTGCGTGCCCAACGCGGGCTTTTCGAGCACTACCGCGCCGCATTCGAAACCGTCGACGGGGGCCACATCCTGTCGGAGCCCGGCAACTGCTGCAGCAATTTCTGGCTGCAGACCCTGGTGCTCGACCAAGCAGCTGCGAGCTATCGAGATGCGATTCTCGCGGCCGGCCATGACGCCGGCATCCTGCTGCGACCGCCGTGGGTGCCGCTGCACCGGCTGCGTCCCTTCGAGGCCTGTCCGCGGATGGACCTGAGGGTGGCCGACTCACTTGCCGCCCGGCTCATCAACCTGCCGAGCAGCCCGAGACTGTTCGAGCCAGCAAGTCGCCAATGACCCTGGGCGTCGCCGATCATTTGGCGCGATGGGACGCGGTGCACGCAGCACGGGCGTGGGGCCGCTATCCACCGGAAGAATTGGTTCGCTTCGTCGGTCGCCGCTATTTCCCGTGCGCCGACCGGCAATCGCTGCGCTTCCTGGAGATGGGATGCGGTCAGGGCGCGAACCTATGGTTCCTTCTGCGCGAGGGTTTCGGCGTCGCCGGCATCGACGGGTCGCCGGCCGCGATCCGCAAATGCGGCGACCGGCTGCGTGCGGACGGGCTGCCGACCGAGCCCCCAGCCTGCGAGTTGCATGCGGGCGATTTCTCTCTTCTGCCGTGGAGCGACCAGTCATTCGATGTGGTAATTGACGTCGAGAGCATCTATGCGAATCCCATGCGGGCGATCATCGCGAGCGTGGCCGAAGCTTTGCGGGTGCTGAAACCGGGCGGCATCATGTTCGCCAAGATGTTCGGATCCGAAACGACTGGCGCAGGCAGCGGCGAACTGCTCGAGCCAGGCACGACGCTCGACGCGGCCATCGGTCCCCTCGCGGGCCACGGGGTAGCGCATTTCTTCACCGCGTCGGAGATTCGCGACCTGTTCGGCGCTTCTGCGTCGGTGCAAGTGGGGTGGGCGCGGCGCGGCAGCGACGCCGGGACGGAGGTTTTCGAATGGATCGTGGAGGCATGCAAATGACCGGCGTGCGCAAAATCTGCGTGGTGACAGGGACGCGGGCCGAATACGGGATTCTCTACTGGCTGCTGCGCGAGCTCAGCGCGGATCCGCGATTCGCCCTGCAGCTCGCTGTGACCGGGAGCCATCTTTCGCCCGAGTTCGGCCTCACCCACCGCGTCATTCAGGCAGACGGCTTCAGCATCGATCGGCGCATCGAGATCCTGCTGTCGAGCGACACGTGGGTGGGCATGTCCAAGGCCGTTGGACTTGCCATGATCGGCTTCGCAGACGCATTCCAAGATCTCGAGCCCGACATGGTGGTCGTTCTGGGCGACCGGTTCGAGATACTGGCGGCGGCGCAGGCGGCGTTCTTCGCCGGGATCCCGGTCGCGCACATTTCGGGTGGAGAACTCACCCTGGGGGCGCTCGACGACAGCATGCGGCACGCGATCACGAAGTTGTCGAGATACCACTTCGTCGCGGCGCAGGCGTATCGCCGCCGCGTGATTCAGCTGGGCGAAGCGCCCGACACGGTGTTCAACGTGGGCGACCCGGGTCTCGACAACATCGCGCGTCTTGAGTTGCTGGACCGCGCCGCCCTGGCGAGGTGTCTCGACCTCGATACCACCGCGCCTTTTTTCCTCACCACCTATCATTCCGCGACGCTCGGCGCGAGCGATCCCTGCGCGGCCCTGCGCGCTGTGCTCGAGGCACTTGATGCGTTCCCCAATCATCAAGTCGTGTTCACGCGGCCGAATGCCGATGCCGGCGGGCGGGCACTCGCGCACCTGATCGACGACTACGCGGCGCATCGGCCGCAGCGCGTGAAGTGCTTTGCCTCGCTCGGACAGCTGCGCTATCTCAGCGCCATGAAGCACTGCGCCGCCGTGGTCGGCAATTCCTCGTCCGGCATAGTCGAAGCACCAGCACTAGCCAGACCCACTGTCAATATCGGCCCCCGACAGGCCGGGCGCCTGCGGGCTGCGTCCGTCATCGATTGTGAAGAAGCCACCGGCAGCATCGTCGCCGCCATCGCGCAAACCCTCTCGGACGAGTTCCTTGCGCAGATGCGCAACGGCACGTCGCCCTACGGAAACTGCAACGCATCGAGACAGATCGTTAGCTTGCTGGCGCGCCTCGATGTCTCCCGTCATCAAGCCAAGCGCTTCCATGACCTGCGCGACTGATGCCTGCCGGATGGGGGGCGAGTTCGAGATCGAGCTCGACTTGTTGCTGCGCAGTCCGAACCAACAGGAGCCGTCACTGCCCTTGCCATACGGTCTGTGGACGGACACCGGGCGCTCTGCGCTGCTGCTCGCCGCCACAGACATCTTGCAGTCCGGCGGCGCACCGGTCGTCTGGCTGCCGGCCTTCTGCTGCCAGTCCGTGACCCGCACGTTTCAGCAGGCCGGCTTCACGCCGCGCTATTACTCGTCAGACGAGCTGCATGGAGAGCGGGGCGCAGAGCCCAAACCCGAGCGTGGCGAGACGTTCCTGATCGTTCACTATTTTGGGCATTACAACCGACGGCGCGCGCGCGCGGCGGAGAGCTGGCGACGGGACGGTGTGTTCGTCGTGGAGGATGCCGTCCAAGCGGTGCTGAGCGGCGGCGTCGGTCGGATCGGACATTACGCCGTGACAAGTTTTCGCAAATTCCTGCCGCAGCCCGACGGTGCACTGCTCGGCTCGCACCGGCCGCTCAACGCGGCCTTGGCGAGTCCCGACGAGCGCTTCGTAAGCGGGCGCGTGTTGGGCAAGCTGCTGCGCGGCGCGCAAGCCCCTGCGGCGAGCTTCCTGCCGCTGCTCGATGAATCAGAGGCACTCTATGCGGCGGCAACCATCGTGCCGCGGGAGGCGTCCTGGCTGGGCCGCCAGTTGCTGGCACGCTCCGACCTGGCCGCCATCGCCGCGAAACGCCGCCATAATCACCAGGCGCTACACCGCATGCTCACCGAGCGCGCGGCGCGGGCCCTGAGTCCGCTGCTCGGGACTCTCGCCGACGACGAAGTTCCACTCGGTCTGCCGGTGCGGATACGCGCGGGCAGAAGGGACGCGCTGCGCCGGCACTTGGCGGCGCACTCGGTCTTTTGTGCGGTGCACTGGCCGCTGCCCCAGGTTCCCGATGACGCTGGCTGCGCGGCCGACCATCTTCTTGCATCGGACATCTTGACGCTGCCGATCGATCAAAGAATGGGTGCTGCGCACCTCGAGCGCCTCGTTTCGCTGGTGGAATACTTTGTCACGGAGACCCAATGACCACCCGCACCTTCATCATCGCCGAGGCCGGCGTGAACCATAACGGCTCTGTAGACAGGGCATTGCACTTGATCGATGCCGCGCATGCAGCTGGCGCGGACGCGGTCAAATTCCAAACGTTCAACTCCCGGCGGGTCATCAGCCGGTTTGCCGCGAAGGCCGAATATCAGATCTCGACCACGGGCGGCGCCGAGAGCCAGCTCGACATGGTGAGAAAATTGGAGCTGGATCTCGCCGCGCATCGCACGCTGGTCGCGCATTGCGGCCGGCGCGGCATTCAATTCCTGTCGACCCCGTTCGATGAGACCAGCGTCGATTGGCTGGCGCGGGAGCTTGCGGTGCCGATACTCAAGATCCCCTCCGGGGAGATCACGAACGCCTTGTTGCTGCTGAAAGTATCGCGGAGCGGCCTGCCCGCCATTCTCTCCACCGGAATGAGCAATCTGGGCGATATCGAACGCGCGCTCGGTGTATTGGCCTTCGGTTATCTGGGGGAACCCGGCACCCCGGGTGCGGGCGCATTCGAAGACGCCTACCGGTCGGCCGCCGGACGCGCCATTCTCGGGCGGAAGCTCACGCTCATGCACTGCACGACCGAATACCCCGCACCCGTCGCCGAGGTCAATCTCCGGGTGATGGACACGCTGCGCGCCGCGTTCGAGTTGCCGGTCGGATATTCGGATCATACGCCGGGAATCGTCGTGCCCATCGCCGCAGTGGCGCGCGGCGCGGTCGTGATCGAAAAGCACTTCACCCTCGATCGGAGCCTTCCTGGACCAGACCATCTCGCATCGCTCGAACCGGCACAGCTGAAGGCAATGGTCGAGGGCATTCGACACGCGGAGGTCGCTCTTGGATCCGGCATCAAATGCGCGACCGCGTCCGAGTCGAAGAACCAGCCGGTCGCGCGCAAGAGTCTGACGGCCGCGTGCGACATCGCCGCGGGCGAAGTGTTCACCGCGGAGAATCTGACCGCAAAGCGGCCGGGAAACGGCGTAAGTCCGATGCATTTTTGGACTTACCTCGGGCGGCCGGCCCGGCGCGCCTATACCTACGATGATCTCATCGACGCTCATGAGGATTGATGTTGGCGCCGCGCGCAATCTGTTCGAGCGGCTGCCGCGGCAGCTGCGGCTGGCGAGTCTCAGCCCCGACTATGTCTTGGCGGATACAGGACGTCTGAGCGGATCGCAGCCGCTCTTTTGGCGCTACGAAGAAGGCGAGCGCTTCTGGTACCACGGCTTTCACCTGACGCCGCTGCCGGAGGTCGACGGTTTCGACATCCAATCGCCCTACGGCTACGGCGGTCCGCTCGCGAACACCGAGGATGCAGATTTTCTGGCGCGCGCGTGGCGCGCATATTGTGATATGGCGACCGCAACCGGTGTCGCGGCGGAGTTTGTGCGCTTTCATCCCCTGGCCGGCAACGCCGGCTTTTTCGGAGGCTCGATCGAGGAAAACCGGCAAACCGTGTGGATTGATCTGACTGCCGGCGATTTGTTCTCGCAATACCAAGGCCGCGGCCGCACCACCATCCGCAAGGCGCAGGCAGCCGGCGTACGGTTCGAATGGCAGGACGCACCGGCACACGCCGCTCGGTTCGCCGAGTTTTACCGCGCCGGCATGTCCGCCCTCGATGCTGCGCCCTATTATCGCTTTCCCGACCGGTATTTCTCGGCCATGGCAGACTGGCCGTGCGTCAGGCTCGGCGTCTGTTCGCTCGACGAACAATGGTTGGCGGCGGGGCTTTTCCTGCAGGGCGCCGAGGTTGTCGAATATCATCTCGCCGCCAGCAGCGGCGCAGGCAAGCGCCTCGGAGCCGGCAGTCTGCTGCTGCACGCGGCCGCATCTTCCGCCCAGATCGAGGGCTTCAGGCGTTTGTATCTGGGCGGCGGCACCGACTGCAGCGCCGCCAACCCCTTGTATTTCTATAAAAGCGGATTCTCGCCTCATCGCGCCGTTTTCTACATCGGCACTCACTGTCACGACGCAGCCCGTCAGGAACGCCTGAGGCGGCGATGGCCGCAGCTACATCGCGCCAATCCGGAACGGCTGCTGTTTTATCGGTGATAAATGGCCGCCGCCGCGGCCCAGGTGGGCTGAGGGGCGCTTATGCAGTAGAATGCGCGCCCCCGCGCGCCGAGGTGGACTTGAAAACCGCTGTTGATAAGAGCCCTGTTGTTCTCAAAAGCCCTGCTGCTCCTAAGAGCCCCGCTGCTCGCAAGAGCCCCAAGATAGGCTTCGTGAGCCTGGGCTGCCCGAAGGCGCTGGTCGACTCAGAACGCATCCTCACGCGCCTGCGTGCCGAAGGCTACGAGGTCGCGGCCTCCTATGCCAAGGCGGACCTCGTGGTAGTCAACACCTGCGGGTTCATCGAATCCGCCGTGGCCGAATCCTTGGACGCCATCGGCGAGGCGCTCGCCGAGAACGGCAAGGTCATCGTCACCGGGTGCCTGGGCGCCCAGCCGCAAAAAATCCTCGATCGTCATCCGCAGGTTTTGAAAATCACGGGGCCGCAGCGCTATGAGGAAGTGGTGGCATCGGTACACGAACATCTACCGCCGAAGCACGAGCCGTTCCTCGATCTGGTGCCGGCGCAGGGCATCAAGCTGACGCCGCGCCACTATTCGTATCTGAAGATCTCCGAAGGCTGCAATCATCGTTGCAGCTTCTGCATCATTCCCTCGATGCGCGGCGACCTTAAGAGCCGTCCCATCGGCGAGGTGCTGCGCGAAGCCGAGCAGTTGGCGCGCGCCGGCGTCAAGGAGATCCTGGTGATCTCACAGGACACCAGCGCCTACGGCGTCGACTTGAAGTATGCGGCGCAGCCCTGGCGTGGCGCGGCGCGGCGCGCGCGCTTTTACGACCTCGCGGCGGCCTTGGGCGAGCTCGGCATTTGGATCCGCCTGCACTACGTTTATCCTTATCCGCACGTCGATCAAGTCATCGAGTTGATGGCCGACGGCCACGTCCTGCCCTATCTCGACATTCCGTTTCAGCACGCCAGCGCGCGCATTTTGAAACTGATGAAGCGTCCCGCGGCTGCCGAGAACACCCTGGAGCGCATCGCCTCCTGGCGCAAGATCTCGCCCGACATCACCATCCGCAGCACCTTCATCGTCGGCTTTCCGGGTGAGACGGACTGTGATTTCGAACAGCTGCTGGATTGGCTGCGCGCGGCGCAGCTCGATCGGGTCGGCTGTTTCGAGTATTCGCCCGTCGAGGGCGCCGCGGCGAACGCGCTCAAGGAAGCTTCAGTACCGGCGGAGCTCAAAGCCGAACGCCGCGGGCGATTCATGCAACTGGCAGCCGAGATCAGCGCGCGGCGCCTGGCCGCCAAGGTCGGCCGCACGATGGAAGTATTGGTGGACCAGGTGGGCGACGGCTTTGCCGTGGCTCGCTCTGCAAGCGACGCGCCGGAAATCGATGGCACCGTGCGCATCAGCGGCGGTGCGCAAGCCCTCAAGCGCATCGCGGTGGGCAGCATGGTGCGGGTGAAGATCACCGCATCGGGCCCCTACGATCTCGAGGCGCGCTTGACGACCTGATTGTGTAATCTAACCCTGAGATCCTGGAGAACCTCGTGGAAGTTGCCGCTGACAAAGTCGTTTTGATTCATTACACCCTCAAGGATGACAAGGGTGAGGTCGTCGATACTTCCGCCGGCGGCGATCCGCTGGCATACATCCAAGGTCACGGCAACCTGGTTGCCGGCCTGGAGAAGGCTCTCGAGGGCAAACAACACGGCAACAAAGTCATCGTCTCCGTGCCGCCCGAAGAGGGCTATGGCAAGCATGACGCCAAGCTGATCCAGCGCGTGCCGAAGCGCTCACTGCAGGGCGCGGGTCAGCTCAAAAAGGGCATGCAATTCCAGGCGCGGACCGAAGAGGGGATGCGTATGTTCACCGTCACCGCCATCGTCGGCGACATGGTCACCCTGGACGGCAACCACCCGCTGGCGGACAAGACCCTGCATTTCGATGTCGATGTCGTGAGCGTGCGCGACGCCACGTCCGAGGAGCTCGAGCACGGCCACGTGCACGGCGCCGGCGGCCATCATCACTGAATATATTTGAACAGCGTAAGTCCCTGCGTGATGGTGTAGGCCTGCAGAGCCGCCTGCAGCGTGGTGTTCTGCTGATCCAGCTGCGTGATCGCCGAGGCGTAGTTCAAGCCCTGCAGCGAGGCAATCGAGGTCTGCAGCTGTGTTTGCTGGCTGGTCTGAACCGATTGCTGGGTGGTGATGGCGTTCATGCGGCCGCCGACGCTCGCCTGTAGGTCGGAGAACTTGGTCAACGCTTGATCGAGATTGTTGATCTGCGCGCTGATGGAATTGCTCAATGCAGCGCTTGACTGACCGCTGCCTTGCACCGCCGTCATCAGGTTCTGTACCGTGGTGAAAAGGCTCTGATTCGAGCTTGGCGCCAGCGTGAACTCATCGCCGGCCGCGGGTGTACCACTCACGGCGATTTGCAGGCCATCGAAGGAAATGTTTGAACCGTTCGTGTAAGTGCCGCTGTTGACCGTGGCGCCGGCAGCATTGACGATGTTATAGGCGCCGGCGCCGGCCGGCGTGAACTGAATCTGGTAGGTTCCGCCATCGTACGCCGCCGCATTGGTGACCGTGGTGGCTCCAATGAGTCCGGAACCCGTGTTGGCTGGGCTGGCGGCGACCGTGAACGTGCCGTTGCCGGTCTTGATCTGGTTGAACACCGCATCGCCGCTGTCGCCCGTGGCAACGGTCTGGCCTGCGGCAATTTGCACCTGCGGAGTACCCTGATCGCCGCTATAAGTAGCCCCGGTCGTAGTCAACGCGAAAGGCTGAGTCTGAGCGGCGAAACCGCTGAATATGTAGTCCCCGTTGCCGTTCTGCGTATTGGCGAGCGACAGCAGACTGTTTTGAATCTGCTGGATCTGCGTGGCAATTGCGGAGCGATCGCTGGTCTGCAGCGTCCCACTGTTGGCCTCGAGCGCAAGATCGCGCAGGCTCTGCAGCTGATTGGTGACCTGGGTCAGGGCGCTGCTCTCGGTGTTCAGATTGGTCTGGGCGCTGGAGCCGTTGGCAGCGTACTGCTGGCTCTGCGCCAAGGCCTGTGCGTAATTATCGACCTCGCCGGCGGCCACGGGATTCTCGGACGCAGTCGTGAACGACTCGTTGCTGGAGATTTGGTTCTGCGTCTGGCTGATGCTCGATTCCAGCGAATTGATCGAGTTCAAGAACTGTTGTTGGCCGGTGCCTTCGGTTACGCGCATGCCTGCTCCTTAAGAGAACGTGCCGTTCACGGAATCGATCAAAGTGGTGAACAGGGAATTGCCTATGGTCAAGGCCTGGGCCGCCGCCTGATAGGCCTGTTGCCACTGCAGCAGGTTCGCGGCTTCCTCATCCAGGTTGACGCCCGAGACCGACTGCACCGCGTTGGACGCCTGCGTGTTGATGGCGGTTTGCGCCGTCTGGGCAGTGTTGATTTGCTGGGCCTGGCTGCCGAGTCCCGTGATCAAGGCACCGGCCGCGCCCGTGACGCTGACTGTGCCGCCGCTCAACACGCCGGTGCTTTGTCCTGCGGCGAGCGCCAGCGCGTTGCGATTGTCGCCCGTGGCGCCCGCATTGCTCTGCACCGTGAAGGAATCGCCGGCGGCCGGCGTGCCCGTGATCTGCACCTGCCAGCCGTTGTCGGCGATGTCGCCGTTTGCGGCAAGCGTCTGCGGCGCGCCGCCGTTGATCGTATAGGTGGTCGGGCTGCTGAAGGCGATGGTCGCGGGCGTCAGCAATTGCGGATTGGCGGCGTTCAATACCGTGCCGCTGCTGATCGCGCCGCTGCCCGTGTTGGCGTCCGCTGCCGCGGTCTGAATGGCGCCGGCGGCGGCAATTTTCGCTGGATCGGAGAGCACCGTGGTGAAGGTCGTCGCCGCATTCGCGGTCGGCTGGACCAGGAATTCATCGCCCGCCGCCGGAGTTCCCGACAGCGTGATGGTGATGCCGTTGGCCGTGAGCGTCGGCGCGGCGGGGGTGCCGCCGGGCGTGAAGTTCACGTTGCTGCCGGTGGTCTGATCGGTCAGCGTGTAGGCACCGCCGCGATAGCTGAGTACGTAGTTGTCCGGAGACAGCGCCCCCAGGCCGCTCGTGTTGACGCTGACGGTGGCGGTCGTGGCATCGGTGTTCGCCGCAGACGCGGTCGCCGTGGGCGCGCCCACCGAGAAGATCGCGGTCCCGAAATTGCCGTTCAAATCCAAGCCCTGCGCCTGTTGTGCATTGACGGTCTGGCTCAAAGTCGTGGCAATCTGCCCGAGCTGACCCAGCGCGGGATTGATGACTTGCGAACGCGCCGCCAAGAGGCCGCCCAAATCGCCGGACGTGATTTGATTGCTGATCGGCCCGGTGGCGGTCGACGACCCGACTTCCAGCTGCGAGGCGTTGAATTGATTCGGCAGCGTGGTCAAGGCCTGGCTCTTGTCTTCCAGCACCAGCGGCTGGCCGTTGCCGATGAACACGTTGACGGCGCCGTCGGCCTCGGTAGTGGTGGTGACACCCACGAGCTGCGACAGGCTGGAGATTTGTTGGTCGCGCTGATCCAGCAGTTCATTGGGCGCCTGCCCGCCGTTCTGCGCGGTGGCCCCCTCGATTTGCTGATTGAGCGTCGCGATGGCCGAGGAAATGGAATTGATCTGCGTCACATCCGAGGTGATGCGCGAATTCACATCGCCGTTGAGCTGATTGAGCTGGCCGCTCGCGGACTGAAAACTGCTCGCGACCCCCTGCGCGTCGCTCAAGAGAGCCTGGCGCGATGCCGTCGAGGTCGGATCATTGGCCACGGTCGATGCCGCGCTGTAGAAACTCTGGATGGCGGTGGAAACTCCGCCAAGATTGGTGCCGAATTGATTGTCGATTTGCGTGCTGTAGTTCTGCAGCGCGGTGAGCTGCGCCAAGGTGCTCTGCGAGGTATTCAGCTGAGTAGTGGCCGCTTGGCTGTAGGCGCGCGAAACTCCCGACACCTCGACCCCCGAGCCGACCGTGGTGGCGCCGTTCGATTGCGGCACGGCCTCGGTCAGATTGGCGCTCTCGACGTCATAGCCCGGCGTACTGGCGTTGGCGATGTTGTTGCTCGTTACGTTGATGGCGGCTTGAAACGCCTGCAACGCCGAAACACTGATTTGAAAGATATCTGACAACGTACTGCTCCGCGCTACCGATCTTTAGAAAACACTTGTCTCCCGCCGTATCGGCAAACCTTCGGATTTCTATAACTTGGCGAGGCGATTGGCGCGCAAGGCTTGAATCGGGTCGCTGTTCAGGATCTGATTTAACTTATTCGAATACTGCGGATCGGTGGCATAACCGGATTTACCCATGCTCGTGATATAGACTTCAGCGTCGCGGCCTGCGCTCAAGGCCTCCCTGTAGCGCGGCGAGGTAGCCAGTAACTTGCCGAAATCATTGACACTTTCCTCGATCGACCCATAAGCGCGAAAGGCCGTGCGCCGTGTGCTGGCAACCCCGTCGCTGACCTCGACGGTATCGGCCGTGGCGCGCGCGCCGCTCCACTCCTCGCCGGCCTTGATGCCGAACATGTTGTTGCTCGACGTACCGTCGGCATTGCGCGGCATGCGCTGCCCCCATCCGGTTTCGAGCGCGGCCTGCGCGAGCAGCGCCTGCGGATTGAGGTTCAGCGCGCTGGCGACGCGGCGAATCGGCGGCAGCATTCGACTCACGAAATCCTCCTGGGTGTGCCCGGCCGGCAGGTCTTGCGCGGCTCCCATGGTCGGCGAGCTCGCCGAGGCCGCTCGCTGCGTGAGCTGCCGCTTCAAAAGCTTCGCTATCCCCAAGTCCGCGTGCTGGCTGATGCTCAAGGCCACCTGTTTGTCGAACATGTCCTGGTACATGCCCATTTCATTGCTGTCGGGATCATCCGCGGCGGTGGCCTCGCGCATGCTCTTCAACATCATTTGCAAAAACAGCGCCTCGACCTGCTGCGCAACGGCGTTGATGGCCTGCGGCGACGTCGGATTCTGCTTCAAGGCCGACAGACCGTTGATGTCGGTGTAGGTCGTTGCCGCCGAGGTATCCACGTCGGCGGGACTTCCCAGACTGGGGATGGCGCCGGACATGTTCACAGATGTGGTCATAGATGATTCGCCGTTTAAATTACGATGAGTTCGGCTTGCAATGCGCCCGCTTCGCGCAGCGCTTCCAGAATCGCCACCAGATCGCTGGGCGCGGCCCCGACGTCGTTGACCGCACGCACGATCTGCTCGAGTTCCACGCCGGGCTTGAACACGAACATGCGCTTCGACCCTTCGTCGACTTTGATGGTGGAATTGGTGAGCACGGTGGTTTGTCCCTTGGAGAAGGGCAGCGGCTGACTGACCGATTGCTCTTCTTTGATGGTCACCGACAACGAGCCGTGCGACACGGCGGCCGGCGTCACGATCACGTTGCTGCTGATCACCACCGTGCCGGTGCGCGAGTTGATGATGACCTTGGCCGAGGCGGCGCCCGGCTCCACCTGCAGATTCTCCATGGTGGAGATGAAGGACACGCGCTGCGTCATATCGATGGGTGCACGCACTTTCACGGAGCCGCCGTCCATGATGGTGGCGATGCCGTCACCCATGCCGCGATTGACGCTCGCCGCGAGGCGGGTGGCCGTGGTGAAGTCAGGATCATTGAGGTTCAGGATCACCGAGTCGCCCTGCAGGATCTGGGACGGCACCCCGCGTTCAACGGTGGCGCCATTGGGAATGCGGCCCGAGCTGGGCACGTTGACGGTCAACTTCGAGCCGTCATTGCCCTCGATACCGAAGCCGCTGACGATGAGATTGCCCTGGGCAATCGCATATATCTGCCCGTCCAAGCCTTTCAGGGGCGTGACCAACAGCGAGCCACCGCGCAGACTCTTCGCGTTGGCGATGGAGTTCACCGTGATGTCGATGGTTTGTCCGGGCTTGACGAAGGCCGGCAGCACCGCGTGCACCGCCACCGCGGCCACGTTCTTCAGCTGCGGCGTCACATTGGCCGGCACGGTGATGCCGAGCTGCGCCAGCATGTTGTTCAAGGACTGAACCGTGAAGGGCGCCTGGCTGGTCTGATCGCCGGTGCTGTCCAACCCGACCACCAGTCCATAGCCGACCAGCTGATTGGTGCGCACGCCTTGAATTTGCGCCAGGTCCTTGATGCGTTCGGCCTGCGCGAACGGCGAGGTCACGAACAGCAGCGACCACAGCAGCAGCAGCGAAGCGATTTTGCGAATGGCAGCCATGATCAATAAGGTGAGAACGCGGAGTTGAAGAAACGCGCCAGCCAGCCCATGCGGTTCGAGCTGTCGATCACGCCCTTGCCTGAATAGCTGATGTGCGCATCCGCAACCCGGTCGGAGGTGACCGTGTTGTCGGTGGCGATGTCCCGGCCGCGCACGACGCCCGACACGTGCACGTATTCATCGCCCTGATTCAGCTTCAAAGTCTTGTCGCCCTGCACCACCATATTGCCGTTCGGCTGCACTTCCATGACGGTGACGGTGAGACTGCCGGCCAGGCTGTTGCCCTGGGTGCTCTGCCCTTCGCCGTCGAAGGCGTCGGCGCCCGCCAGGGTGACCGTACCGATGGGCACGCCGTTGGTGGTGTAAGTCTTGCCGAACAAAGTAGGCCCCGTGTTGTTGACGCTGGTGGTCTTGCTGGTCTTGGTCACCGCGCTCTTGCTGGCACTGGTGGTTTCGGTCAGTCGGATGGTCAGCACGTCGCCGACGCGGCGCGCTTTCAGATCCGCGAACAATTCCATTTGCTGACCGGTTTGATAGATGGCGCCCTCGGTTCGCGGTACCGGCGGCGGCAGTACCCGGGGTACCACCGGATCCGGCTTCGGTGGCCGATGCGGCAACAGGCCGCAGCCGCCGAGGCCGCCCAAGGCTGCGCTCAAGACCACGATCAACAGAGCGTTCAATCCGTGTCTGATCATGTGAGGTTCGTCGTCAGGAACTGCAGCATCTGATCGGTGGTGCTGATGGCCTTGGAGTTCATTTCATACGACCGTTGGCACTCGATCATGTTGACCAGCTCGGTGACCGAATTGACGTTGGAAGTTTCCAGGGTGCCCTGCTGGATCATGCCGAGTCCATTCGTGCCCGCGGTGCCCACTTGCGGCGCGCCGCTGGCCGCCGATTCCGTCAACAGGTTGTTGCCGGTGGGCTGCAAGCCCTGCTCATTGATGAAGTCAGCCAATTGGATTTGCCCGATTTGCGTGCCTTTGGCGTTGGCGGCCGTCGTGGCTGTGACCACGCCGTCCGAACCGACGGTCACGGTCTGGGTGCCGGCAGGAATATTGATCGCCGGCTGCAGCGGATAACCGGCCGCGGTAACCACATTGCCCTGATTGTCCAAGGAGAAGGTGCCGTCGCGCGTATAGGCAATGGTGCCGTCGGGCAGGGTGATCTGAAAAAAACCCCGGCCGTTGACCGACATATCCAGGGAGGCGTTGGTCTGGTTCACGCTGCCTTGCGTGTAATCCTTTTCAGTCGCCACGATGCGCACGCCGGTGCCGAGGTAGAGCCCGGTCGGGTACTGCGTGTTCTGCGTGCTCTGCGAGCCCACTTGCCGGATGTTCTGGTACATGAGGTCCTGGAACGCGGCCCGGTCCGCCTTGAAGCCAGTGGTATTGGTGTTCGCCAGGTTGTTGGCGATGATCGCCATGCGCGTGTTTTGCGCATCGAGGCCGGTCTTCGCCGCCCATAGTGCAAGATTCATTTGATGGTCCTCGTTATGAAGTCAGCATCAGGCGCTCGGCGCTCTGTTCATTCGTGTCGGTCGAATTGATGCTCTTGATCTGAAATTCGTAGAGACGCTGCAGCTCGATCATATTGATCAGCGACTGCGCGGCATTGACGTTGCTCGACTCCAGTTCGCCGGAGGTGATCGACACCGAGTCGTCGCTTTTCGCCTTGGCGCCGCTTTTCGTGCGCAGCATGCCATCCTCGCCCTTCTGCAGGTCCGAGGTCGCCGGGTTCACCAGCTTGATGCGGTCCGCCTGCGTGACCGCGAACGGCGCGGAGCCCTGCGGCACCACCGATATCGTACCGTCGCCGCCGATGGAAACCGTGGTCGAGGGCGGCAGCACGATCGGCCCGGAATCGGACAACACCGCCAAGCCGCTGGCCGTGGTCAGCGCGCCGGTTGGCGTGAGCCGCAAGTCGCCGGCCCGCGTATAGGCCTCCTGGCCGTCGGTGCCGCGCACCGCGATGAAGCCTTTGCCGTTCACCGCGATATCAAGGTCACGCCCGGTGTTCTCGATCGTACCGCCGGAGAAATCCGTGCCGGCATCGCCCGCCACCGCATTGACGCGGGTCGCGTAACCCGGTCCGTAAATCGGCGACGAGTCGAAGGACACGGCATCGGCGCGAAAGCCGATGGTGCTGATGTTCGCGATGTTGTGGTTGTTGACGGCCTGCGCTTGCATGATCTGCTTCGCGCCCGTCATCGCCACATAGAGGCCTCTATCCATGTTTAGGCACCGCTATTGATGTTGATGACGGTTTGCGAGAGCTGATTCGCGGTGGTGATCACCTGCGCATTGGCCTGGAAGGCGCGTTGCGCGGTGATCATGTTGACCAGCTCGGTGGTCAGATCGACGTTGGACGACTCGAGGGCGCCGGACTGAATCGAGCCGAATCCTGCGGTGCCGGCCGTGCCGGACACGGCTGTCCCGGACGTGAAAGTCTCCGCCCAGTTGGTGTCGCCGAGCTGCTTGAGTCCCTGCGGATCCGGGAAATTCGCCAGCGCCAACTGCCCCAACTGCGTCGAGCGGCCGTTGGTATAGACGGCCGAGACGATGCCGGTCGGGTCGATGGATACGGTGCTCAGCTGCCCCGTGGCGAAGCCGTTCTGCGTGATCGAGGTGACGCCGAAGCTGCCGCCGTATTGCGTGCTTTGCGCGAAATTGAAGGCCATGGTCTGCGGCGAGGTCGCGCCATCGGTGGGCGCAAAGCCATTGAAACTGATGGCGCCGTTGCCGACGATGGCACCGTTCGAGTCGAACGTGAGTTGCTGGGCCGGCCCTGCTGTCTGGCCATTGACCGTCATGTTCACATCCCAAACGCCGGTCTTGGCGGTCTGGGTGAAATAGAAAGTGGCCGGATAAGCATTGCCGAGCGAGTCGTATACCGTCGTCGAGGTCGACTGGTTGTACGAAGCTTGATCGGTCGAAACGAAAGTCCCGCCCGGATCTGCGGTCGCCGCATCCGCGAGCACGGTGGAATCCGCGGGTAGATTCAAAATCGCCGTTCCCGTGGAGGTGGCAAGCGGCGCGCTTTGCGCCGTCTGCAAGTTCAAGTCGGTCAGCGCGCCGGTATTGAAGCCGCCGGTGGTGGTGGGCGGGTAGACCTGCAGAGCCTGGCCGGTGGCGGTGACCACGTTGCCGTTCTTGTCTTCGGAGAACTGGCCGTTGCGCGTGTAGACGATGCCGTTGGTTGGATCCGCCAAGGTGAAGAATCCGTCGCCGCTGATGGCCAGATCCAGGTTCGACCCGGTGGTCGTGATGTTGCCTTGAGTGAACTGCTGAGCAGTGGCATCGAGCCGCACGCCTTCACCGATCGACGATGTGTTGAGGTTCACTGCGCCGGCCGCGTACACGTCGGCGAATTCGGCTACGGAACTCTTGAATCCAACTGTGTTGGCGTTGGCAATGTTGTTGGCCGTGACGTCCAGGTCGGAGTTGGACGCGGTCAATCCCGATAATGCAATGCTGAAGGAAGACATGTGGGTACTCCTGAATGAACTAGTTGGAAATCTGCTGCACGCTGCTGAAGGGCACGCTGCCGACTCCGGAAATGTTGAGTGTCAGGCCGGTCGATGTACTCGAGCCTGAGGTCGAGGATGAACCCGACCCTGAGGTTGACGAACCCGTCGAGCCTGATCCGCCCATGCTGACGCTCTCGACGGTGCCATTCACGTAGGTCGTCGCCGCGGTGCCGCCGGAAGTCGCACCTGCGTACAAAGCACTCAAGGTGTATGTACCAGCCGGGGCCTGCGTGCCGTTGGTCGTCAAGCCGTTCCAGTTGAAATTGGCGAGTCCCGCAGATTGCGCGCCGAGATTGATTTGCGATACCAACACGCCGGCGCTGTTCGTAATACCGAGCACCACCTGGGAGGTCGTCTGCGGCACGCTCACGGCGCCGCTCACCGTTGCACCCGCCGCCGCCGTGGTCGCGGTGCTGCTGGCCACCGTTGCCTGATGACCCAGCAACGAGGATGCCTGCATTGCCGCATTCGAGGTCAACGAATTCGACAGCGTGCTGAACGACGTGTTCAAGTTGGTGATGCCCTGCACTTCGCTGAGCTCGGCCAGCTGCGACAAGAAGGTATTGCTGTCCACCGGACTGGTGGGATCTTGGTTCTGCAGCTGCGCCAGCATCAGCGTCAAGAAATCCGTGCCGCCCAGCGTCCCGACGCTCGATGAAGATGAATTCGTGGTGCCGGTCGATCCGTTGGTCCCGGTCGTCCCGGTGGTCCCGGTAGTCCCCGTGGTTCCGGTCGTGTTCGTCGGCGCGGTGGTGGCATGAATTGAGTGGATGACCATGATTAATGTCCCATCGAAATTGTTTTGAGTAATAGATCGCGTGCGGTATTGATGCACTCGATGTTGGTCGCGAAGGAGCGATTCGCCGAGATCATGTTGGTCATTTCCTCGATCGAGTTGACGTTCGAGGCGTAGACGTACCCATCCTTGTTGGCTGCCGGGTTCTCGGGTTGATAGCGCAGCAAGGGAGGCGCGTTGCTTTCCACCACGCCAAGCACGCGCACGCCCACGCCGGCGTCTTGCTCATCGAAGGAATCGGCGGAGGTGTCCATCATGGTCTGGAACACCGGATGGCGCGCCCGATAGACCTTGGTGGCATCGCCGTTGACGCTCTCGGCGTTGGCCAGGTTGCTGGCGGTCGTGTTGAGCCGAATGGTCTCCGCGTTCAGCGCGCTGCCGGCGGTGTTGAATACATTGAATAGGGACATGTCTGCTCCTTAGAACTTACGCCGCTACTGACCGTTGATGGCCAGCGTCAGGTCCGCGATATTGCTGTTGATGAATTGCAGGCTGGCCTGATAGCGCACGTTGTTTTCCGAAAACGCCGCCTGTTCCACCGGCATTTCCACCGTGTTGCCGTCCAAGGAGGCCTGATAGGGATTGCGGTACTTCAGGTCGGCGGCGGCCGTGGTACCGTCGCTCATGCTGATGTGCGAGGCCTGCGTCACCTTGAGCGACAGCGGCGCCTCGTCGGTATGCGACAGCACCGCGCTGAAGTCGATGTCCCGCGCCTTGTAGTTGGGGGTATCCACATTGGCAATGTTGGTGGCCAGCACGCCGAGTCGCTGGCCGTGCAGCAACAGCGCTTGCTCGTGAATTCCAAAAATGTTGTCAAACATGCGAAAAGCTCCTTTGCCAGGGATAGAGCAAGAGCTGTGCCAACCGCGCGCGCGCGGCGCGTTCGGCGCATTTGCACGCCCCGGCGGGCGATTTGGCGCCGTTTTCCTGCCGTGGCGCTTGGGCTCGAGCGGCAGCGGGGTCCTTCGCGGCAGCCCTAAGGCGACCCTGCGGCAAGAACTTGCCGCTCGCGGGGCAAATGCGCTGCCGCCGGCAACCGGCCCGCACGGCCGATCACGCGCCCGATGGCACGCTGCTTGCTGGGTATGTACTCATATGAAAATAGCGCCAATATTCCGTCGCGCTCCCTGGGTCATGTACCTGCGCCGCGCCGCATCCGTCATGATTCCTTTGTGTGGTACTGCGGGCGCCGTGCAAACGGCAGCCGTGGACCCGGGCGCCGCGGCGCCGCCCGCCGTCACTGCCAACTATCAGACTGCCAACTATCAGGACTTGGCGCAGCTCGAAGCGCTGGCACGAGCCGAAGCGCTGCGTCAATTTCCGCCGCTCACCAGCCGGCAGCGGTTCGTGATCGGCCCCATCGAACCGAAGCTCGAGCTCGCGAAATGCCGCAGCCCGATCCGCTCCTTCCTCTCCTCCGCGCATCACATGCAGGACCGCGCGACCATCGAGTTGCGCTGCCAAGACAGCAAGGAGTGGCATCTTTATGTGCCGGTGCGCATCGTTGGTACCTCACCCGTGGCGGTTGCAGTGCACGCCATCGTCGCCGGCACCGTGCTCAAGGCCGGGGATTTGCGCGTCGAGGAGCACGATATTTCCGATCTGCCTTTGGGCTACATGGACGACCCTGAAATCGTGACCGGGCTGACTGCCGCGCGGCCGATTCCCGGCGGCGCCTACATCACCAATCAACTATTGGCGGCGCCGAAGGCCGTACAGAGGGGTCAAACGGTGACCTTGATTGCCGATACAGGCGGCATCAGCATTCGTATGTCGGGCCGCGCTTTGAGCGACGGACTGTTAAATCAGCGCGTTAAGGTAACCAATCTGTCGTCCGGCAAGATCGTCGAGGGTATTGCCCGTTCCGAACAAGTGGTCGAAATTATTTTGCAATAGCCCTTTAGTGACCTGCGTCACGGCCGATACTTAAATCCGAGAGTCGAGGCAAGCGAAATCGCTAAAGTTCATCCAGACCCCGACGATAACGTGACAAGGGCAGCGCATTCGCCCCAGGAGAGATTTCGGTGACTGACAAAATCAGTGGGTTCTCAGCAGCGGAGCCGGTCGCGCCCCTCAAGGGTTCGAACAGCAATGCGGTTGCGACCGACAAACAAGGCGAGACTGCCCAGACGAATTCCACGGCGGCAAAGCCCGCGGATCAGGTCACGCTCACCAGTTCGGCGCGCTCCATGCAGAAGATCGAAGAGGTCATCGCGCAAACGCCCGTCGTGAATTCCTCCAAGGTGGCGGCGGTCAAGCAGGCCATCAGTTCGGGCACCTATCAGGTCGATTCAAGCCGGGTCGCCGATAAGCTGCTGCAGTTTGAAAGCGGACTGAAATAAGTCATGAACGAGGATGCCCAGCTCCGTCTCGAAGATTTATTGGATCGCGAGATCGAGCTTGCGCATTCTTTGGCGGCAACCCTGGCCGCCGAAAAGGCCGCGCTGACCGGCGATTCCGCCGGCGCCGTCGAACAGAAGGCGAGCGAAAAAATCGGCCTGTTCAGCGTCATGGAAAAATTGGAGCAGGAACGGCGCGGCCTCTGCGACGATCCGGCCGCTGCGGGCATCGCGGCCACCGTAGTATCGCGTTGGCGCTCGCTGATTGCCTTGATGTCCCGCTGCCGCAATGCGAATGAACTCAACGGATACATTATTCGGGTTCGCCAGCATCAAATTCGACAGTTGATCGATATCGTCCGCGGTAAGCCCGCGGCAATTACATACGACCCCCACGGTAAGACATTTGCCAAGGCGCTGCGCGCATTGGCACGAGCGTAAACCATGCTAGTCCTCAGCCGACGAGCCGATGAGTCGATCGTCATACAGCCCGCCGACGGTGTTGATGGGAACATGACCATGGCGCAATTGTTCGCGAACGGCCCCATCCAGATCACGCTGTTGGGCGGCACCGGACGGCGCGTCAAAATGGGCATCGAGGCTCCCGAACAGCTCGCCATACGCCGCAAGGACGCTTAAGGCACGTTTCCCGCTTGCGCGATAACTGCTTCGGCACGCCCTGCCGTTCGCATGCCATTGATTTTACATAATTTTGTGATGCTTACATATCAAAACTGAATTTGTTTTGAGAGCTACCGCTATCGCCTTTGTGATGTGCATAATGGACCTCCCCACCTCGATTCAAATAAAGGGACCGTACGGATGGAGCGTCGTTTGCACACCCGTCACCGCGCGCGCACAACGGTGTACGTGGTGATGTCGGGTAGAAAAAGTCGGATTTGCAAGGCCAAGAACTTAAGCGCCAACGGTGTGTTCGTCGAGACGGAAAATCTCGGCCTGCGCAAGGGCCAGCAGGTTCAGCTCGCTTTCGCGATTAACCTAGGTTTAGTGACCAAGATCCATCGCCGCACGGCCATCGTTGCTCATGTGACCCGGGGCGGGACCGGCCTCATGATGGAGCAGTTCGCGGGCCGCTAGTCACGGGCCGCTAGATTCGCCGGCCGCCGGATTTGACACATCCTGTAAACTTACAGGAATGCCACCCTTTGATCCGCCACGCTCGGATGCCATCCGCATCCGCGGCGCCCGTCAGAACAACCTCAAGAATCTCGATCTCGACCTGCCCCTCAACGAACTGATCGTCGTTACCGGGGTCAGCGGGTCGGGCAAGTCCTCTTTGGTCTTCGATACGCTGTACGCAGAAGGCCAGCGGCGCTATGTAGAGACCTTCTCGCCATACGCGCGGCAATTCCTCGATCGCATGGACAAGCCCCAGGTGGATCGCATCGAGGGCATCCCCCCGGCCATTGCCATCGATCAGACCAACCCCGTGCGGACCTCTCGATCGACCGTCGGCACCATGACCGAGCTCAACGATCACCTCAAATTGCTGTTCGCCCGCGCCGCGGCGCTGCATTGTCAGAATTGCGGCCTGCCCGTGCGCCGCGATACCCCGGCCACCATACAGCAGCAACTTCAGGAGCTGTCGCGCGAACACGGCGATCCGCTGCTGCTGCTCACCTTCCCGGTACCGCTGCCGAAGAATTTTTCGGAACAGGAAATCAGGGCGCTGCTCGAGCGGCAGGGCTATACGCGCATCCACGAAAAGCGCGGCAAAACGCTGCACGTCGTGCAGGACCGCTTCCGTTGGTCGAGCGTGGATCCGGCCCGCGCGGGCGATGCGATCGAGGCTGCGCTCAAGGTGGGCCAGGGCCGGTTGGACGTGTACCCGATGGACGCCGCGGTTCCGTGGCGTTTCTCCAGCGGTCTGCACTGCGCGCATTGCGATATCGCTTACAAGGAGCCCAGTCCCAGCACCTTCAGCTTCAACTCAGCGATAGGCGCGTGCGAAACCTGCCGCGGTTTTGGACGCAGCATCGGCGTCGATTTTGGCTTGGTCATTCCGGATACGGCATTGAGCCTGCGGCAGGGCGCGATCAAGCCGTGGCAGACGGAGTCTTACAAAGAATGCCAGGACGACCTGGTGAAGTTCGCGCGTAAACGCGCCATCCCTCTCGATACCCCCTGGCGCGATCTCACCCAAGCGCAGCGGCTCTGGGTGATCGAGGGCGAGGGTGACTGGACCAAGAAGGTCTGGTACGGCGTGCGGCGTTTCTTCGCGTGGCTCGAGACCAGAGCGTACAAAATGCACATTCGAGTGCTGCTGTCGCGCTATCGGTCTTATACCGAGTGCTCGGCGTGCCGCGGCGCACGCCTGAAGCCCGAGGCCTTGTTGTGGCGCATCGGTACGCCCGGCATCAATATCCGCGACGTGATGCTGCTGCCCATCGATGCCGCCCTCGAGTTCTTCGCGGCGCTGACGCTGCCGGCTCCCCTCGACCAGGCCACCGAGCTCTTGCTGCGCGAGATCCGCGCGCGGCTGAAATATCTGACCGACGTGGGTCTGGGTTACCTGAATCTCGACCGCCAGTCGCGCACGCTGTCGGGCGGCGAGGTGCAGAGGATCAATCTCACCACCGCGCTCGGCACGTCGTTGGTCAATACGCTGTTCGTGCTGGATGAGCCGTCGATCGGCCTGCATCCGCGCGACGTCACGCGGATCATCGGCGTCATGCAGCGGCTGCGCGACGCCGGCAATACGCTGGTCGTGGTCGAACACGATCCGAAGGTGATGCAGGCCGCGGATCGGTTGCTGGATATCGGCCCGGGCCCCGGCGAGCACGGCGGCGAAATCGTATTCTTCGGTCCGGCGGCACGACTTCGCGAGGCCGCGGGTTCGTTGACCGCCGACTACCTGTACGGCCGCAAGCGAGTCGAACTGCCGAGGGCCGCACCGGGCAGCGTCGGCGGCGGCGCATTACGCATCAACGGCGCGGCGGAGCACAACCTCAAGGGCATAGATGTCGAAATTCCGCTGCAGCGGCTGGTGTGCGTGACCGGCGTCAGCGGCTCGGGCAAGTCCACGTTGGTGCACGATATTTTGTATCCAGCGCTGCTTCGCGCCAAGGGCAGGCCCACGGAAAATCCCGGCGAGCACAAGAGCATCGACGGCGCCGAGCTCATCGACGCGGTCGTCATGGTGGACCAAAACCGAATCGGCCGGACCACGCGTTCCAATCCCGCCAGCTACGTCGGAGCCTTCGACGCGATCCGCGATTTATTCGCCAAGCTGCCGCAGGCCCGCGAGCGCAAGTACACCGCCGGCACTTTCAGCTTCAACGCCGGCAACGGCCGCTGCCCCGCCTGCGGCGGCAACGGCTTCGAACACGTCGAGATGCAATTCCTCTCCGATGTGTACTTGCGCTGCCCCGATTGCGACGGACGGCGATTTCGCGCGGAGGTGCTCGAATGCAAACTGTCGCGCGGCACGGCGGCGCCCTTGAGTATTGCCGATGTGCTCGACCTCACGGTCTCCGAAGCGCTGGCGTTTTTCGCGGCGGACACCGAGGTGTGCCTGCGCCTGGGTCCTCTGGCCGAAGTCGGGCTGGAGTATCTGCGGCTGGGGCAGCCCGTGCCGACGCTCTCGGGCGGCGAAGCACAGCGCCTGAAATTGGCGGGCCATCTGGCCGATAATGCGGTACGACTGCAGGCGCCGGGCAAATCCACGAAATCCCGCGCCGGCGCGGCGGCGCAAACCGCCCGCCTCGGCTCGTTATTCCTGTTCGATGAACCCACCACCGGCCTGCATTTCGACGATGTCGCAAAATTGTTGCGAGCGTTTCGGCGCCTCATCGAGGCTGGCCATTCACTATTGGTGATCGAGCACAACCTGGACGTGATTCGAGCGTCCGATTGGATCATCGACTTGGGGCCCGAGGGCGGCGATGCCGGCGGCCGCATCGTATGCGTCGGCACGCCCGCGGCCACCATGCGCGTCGCCGCCTCGCACACCGGAGTCGCACTGCTCGAGGCAGACGAGGCCCGCGGCAGGAGTACGGCATCGATGACGGCCGCCGGCGTGCGTGATTCGGCCCTCGCGCCCTACACCGGAGGGGGGTTGCTGCGCGCCGTCCCGCCCACTGCGATTTCCATTCACGGCGCGCGGGAACACAACCTGAAGAATGTGGATGTCGATCTGGGCTTGAACAAGTTCACCGTGATTACCGGCGTTTCGGGCAGCGGCAAGAGCACGCTCGCCTTCGATATCCTGTTTGCGGAGGGGCAGCGGCGCTATTTGGAATCTCTCAACGCCTATGCGCGCCAGTTCGTACAGCCCGCTTCGCGGCCTGACGTCGACGCAATTTTCGGCATCCCGCCCACCGTGGCCATCGAACAACGCACCAGCCGCGGCGGCCGCAAGAGCACCGTTGCAACCCTGACCGAGATCTATCACTTCCTCAGATTGCTGTATGTAAAGCTGGGCGTGCAGCACTGCCCGGACTGCAACGCCCGGATTGAACCGCAATCGGTCGAAGTCATCGCCGCGCGGCTCATGAAGGAATACCGCGGCAAGACCATCACGCTGGCAGCGCCGTTGATCGTGGCGCGCAAGGGCCTGTACACCGCCTTGGCAAAATGGGCGCGCGGCAAGGGCTTCGCGCACCTGCGAGTCGACGGCAAGCTCCTGCCCACGGCCAAATGGCCGCGGCTCGACCGCTTCATCGAACACAACATCGAAATGCCCGTGGCCACGCTCAAGGTGAGCGCCGCCGGGGAAGCCGGCCTGCGCGCTGCCCTCGATGCCGCGTTGGAACATGGCAGGGGCGTGGTACACGTCGATCTGGAGTCGGAATCCAGCGTTTTTTCCACCAAGCGCGCCTGCCCGAATTGCGGCACGGGCTTCCCCGAGCTGGATCCGCGGCTGTTCTCCTACAACTCCAAGCACGGCTGGTGCAAGAGTTGCTTCGGCACCGGCTTGCAATTGCCGCAATTCGATGCCGAGCAAAGCGGCGAGGAATCCGCATGGCGTGAGGACGAGGCCTCCCCCGCCGCGGTCTGCGAGGAATGCGCGGGCCGGCGTCTCAACCCCGTGGCGCTGCATGTGTTGTTTCGCGGTCAGTCCATTGCCGCGCTCACCGACTTGCCCGTCCAGGAGTTCGCCGAGGCTCTCGAGCAGATCAGCTTGACCGGCCGCGAGCGCGACATCGCGCGCGACCTGCTGGCCGAGTTGCGCTCCAGGACGGACTTTCTCTGCGACGTCGGACTGGGATATCTGCAGCTCAACCGCGCCGCCCCGACCCTGTCCGGCGGTGAAGCACAGCGCATACGCCTGGCCGCGCAGCTCGGTTCCAACCTGCAGGGCGTGTGCTACGTCTTGGACGAACCCACCATCGGCTTGCATCCGCGCGACAACCTGACTCTGCTCGATACCCTGGATCGGCTGCGCCGCAAAGGCAACACCCTGGTTGTGGTGGAACACGACGAGGACACGATCCGGCGCGCCGATCATGTCGTCGATCTCGGCCCCGGCGCCGGTACGCGCGGCGGCAGGCTGGTGGCGCA
>Ga0182024_10005384_pt1 | contig 28732 bp, 24 predicted proteins | sample P32metaG_FD_120480 | JGI IMG/M metagenome (GOLD analysis project Ga0182024, IMG submission 120480) | Permafrost microbial communities from Stordalen Mire, Sweden - P3-2 metaG (Illumina Assembly) | ecosystem: Environmental > Terrestrial > Soil > Wetlands > Permafrost | place: Sweden: Stordalen...
CCGCAGCAGTTACTCCCCTGAGCGCCGCCCTAGCGGAGCGAAGCCCCGGCACAGCGCAGCGGAGGCGGCGCCTCATCCGGCTTCGAGCTTCTGAAGCGGGGCGCTCTTTCATAATGCATTGACGTGAGTAAAGGGATGTTCGTTGCCTCGGCTCGGCGTCGAAAGGGCGGCCCAGCGGCGAGAGCCTTCTAGAATCCCATGATGTTATATCCGCAATCCACATAGATCACTTCGCCGGTAATTCCGCTGCTGGCGTCGGATGCTAGGAATACTCCGGTTGAGCCGACTTCCGCAATATCGACGTTGCGGCCGAGCGGGGCGTGTTCTGCGTGGGCTTTGAGCATGTCGCCGAAGCCTGAGATGCCACGCGCGGCCAGGGTTTTCACCGGTCCTGCGGAGATGGCGTTTACCCGGATATTCTTCTTCCCCAGATCGTAGGCGAGATAGCGCACTGAGCATTCCAAACCAGCCTTCGCAACAGCCATCACGTTATATCGCGGGACGACTTTCTCCGAAGCGTAGTACGTCATAGTGATGATCGATCCGCCATCTTCCATGAGCGGAGCCGCGGCGCGCGCGACTGCGACCAGCGAATACACACTCACATCCAGCGCGATGCGAAATCCGTCGCGCGTGGTGTTGATGAATTCTCCCTTGAGTTCGTCGGCGGGGGCGTAGGCTACGGAATGGACTAGCGCGTGCAACTTGCCGTGGCGCTCTTTGAGCGTGGCAAAGAGACGCGCGATTTCCTCGTCTTTGCTGACATCGCACATGTAGCCTTCGGTGCCGGGTAGTGAGAGGATCAGGTCTTTCGCTTCCTGCTCCAGGCGCTCGTTCTGGTAGGTGATGGCGAGCTTCATGCCCGCGGCGTGCAGTCCCTGGGCGATGGACCAGGCGATCGAGCGCTTGTTGGCGACTCCGAAGACGACGGCGTTGCGGCCCTGCAGGTCAGCGGACATGAGTGCTCCTTGGAATGGGAAAGAATAACAGCGGAAGGCTTGGATTTACCACAGAGTGATCCCATTCAGGGTTTAACTAACTCTTCCGAGAGCAAGTGAGCTTTGAGGACGAGATTGTGGGCGCGATCGAGGTCTCCGGCAGAAGCGGCTGTCTTCGACTGTTGCATGAACTGATTGATTTGGTTTTTCATGTCCTGCTGGCTGGCACTGAGCTGGCGTCCTTCGATTTTCTTCAGGTTTTCTTCGGTCGCAACTTTAAGTTGTTCGGTAGAGCTTTTATGTTCGGCACTCGTGCCACCAGTGAGTTGGACCGGGGGTTCGTCCGATCCCCCGTTGCGGACAACCTTCTTGGGAGGTGGACAGGGAGGCGCGGAGGCGGAAGTTGCCCCGGAGTTAGACGCTGGTGCGGCCGTCGTGCAATTTGACGTGCCTGCCTTCTTGCGGTGGTGAGGTTTCGGAGCAGGCTTGGGCTGATTCGCGGAGTGATCCGCCTGGTTCTCCGCCTGTTGCGTGGGAGCGGACGAAGATTGCGGGGGTGATGGCTGCGATGAGCCACCAGCCTGGCTTTCGAAGTTTGAAGCGTTCGAGGACATGACAGCGGGCGTGTTCGGATAACCTGTGTTTGGATGGCCCGTGTTTGGATAACCCGTGTCTAGATAACCCAGGCTCAGAAGGCAAACGGCAAGGATTGCAGGGAAAGTCATCTTCGATTATCCGTGTTGCGCGTCGAATCTGTTCTGGATTTTACGCCCTCGGAGAGTCGCCGCAGAAATCAAGTTGTGGGCTTTAACATTGCCGTTTCAGCGCGGGAATCTGCTGTGTGCTTCGGGGTCAAGCTTGAGCCAGCGAGGGGAAGACGGAAGCGGAATGTTGTGCCTTGTCCTTCGTTCGATTCGAATTCCACCGAACCGTAGTGCCACTGCAGGATTTGGTAAGTCTGCGCCAGGCCGATGCCGTTGCCGTCCTTCCTGGTGGTGAAGTAAAGCTCGAAGATCTTATCCCGCACATCCTGAGCAATGCCTACGCCTTGATCGTGGACTTCCGCAACCACGCCGCCTTCCTCACGGCGCGCCGAGATCGTGAGCGGACCACCTTGAGGCATAGCCAGGATTCCATTGAGCACTACGTTGAGCAGCGCCTGCTTCATGAAATCGAGGTCGGCCTTGATGGGCACGGGCTCTTCGGGCATGTCACGCTTGATGGTGACGCCATGCTGTTCCGCATCCGGAGCGGCAAGCAACGCCACGTCCTCGAGCACACGCCGCAAGTCCACTTCCTCAAGATGAAGCTCGCGAGCCCGCATGAAGTCCACCAGAGTTTGTACCACGCGGTCGAGCCGGTGAATCTCGCTGCCGATAATGTCCATGTGACGCCGGGTGTCGGGGTCCAATTGCGCCAGCTTGTTCTGCAAGAGCTGCAAGTGGAGCACGATGGCATTGATGGGATTCTTTACCTCGTGAGCCACACCGCCGGTCACACGACCGCTGGCCGAGAGGCGGCGGGACATTTCGATTTCATCTCCGATGCGCTGGACGGACTCGGCATCGCGCATAATCAGCAGAGCGCCGATTTGGGTGCTCTTCTCCTGAACAAAATCCAAAGAGACCTGCACGCGCCTGCCGGCGGCGGCGACAAACTCGCGTTGTGAGAGTGGACGCCTGCGTTCGAAAGCTTCCACTACGGTGGCACCAAGCGCTGTGTCAGCCGGGAAGGCTTCTTTCACTGTTCTGCCCAGCAACTCTGCGCGCGGCCTGCCGAGGAAGCGCTCTACTGGCGCGCTCACCAGCACCACGCGGGAGTCTCTCGTAAATAGCATCAACCCATCTTGCAGCTTCGACATGAGCTGATCCACATTGTCTTTCAGGGCGGAAAAAATTTCCCTGCTGTCGCGCATTTGCCGGCCCAGGTTGGCGATCTTCAGCGTTACCAGCCCTAGTTCGTCGTGTTTCGATTCGTCTCCCGTAAGCGGCTCGTTTCCACCCGAATTGACGTTATCCAGGTTTCGGCTGATCTCTTTGAGGGGGCCGAGAGCCAGATTCGATACTCCGGCGGCGAGCAGAAGCGAGGCAAAAATTGATGCCAACGAAAAATAAAGGGCACTCAGCAAAGGCGGCGTGATTTCACTCTTGAGAAGGACTGTGGAAACACCGATGCGGATCGTACCGAAAGGCACCCCATTCAATAGCAGCGGAGAACTCACGTCGTAGACGGTCGCGGGGCTGTATACCAGGGCAAGTTGCTTTCGGAATCTCGCGTTCTTGACTGCGCTAAAGTTTGGCCGCTGAAGCGCCTGTTTGCCTACGAGCTGAGGATTGGTGTGCAGCAGGACCTTGCCATTCGCGTCCACGATGGAAGCATCGGCAATGTTCGGCCAATCGAGATCCGATTGCAGATTGTTCAGAAGGTTCGTGTCCATCGGCAAATATTCGGCGAGCGCCCGCCGGACTGCCTCAGGATCGCTGGTGTCAATGCGGGTGCTGCTTAAATCCGGCAGGTCGTTCGAGGCGAAGTATTCCAGCTGCTTGGTCAGGCTGTAGGCGCTTTCATAGGCGTCGGTGATGTGGTGGCCGAGGAGTTCCGAGATATACAGATAGGAGAAGGCAGTCGCCATCACTGTCACCAGCAGGGTAATGGCGAACACGATGATGACTTTGCGTCGCATAAGCAGGGGTCAGTGGCTAGGGGTCAGTGATCAGTGATCAGTGATCAGGGATCAGGGATTCGTGACGAGTAGACAGTTTTTCCAGGCCACTTCGGCGACTGTCGCCAGATCCACCGCCTCAACTGACCACTGGCCACTGATCACTGGGCTTCCTCCTTGTCAGAGGCCGCGTCCGAGGCGCTGCTGCCGTACTCCTTAAGCTTATTATGCAGGGTTTTCAAGCTAATGCCGAGGATTTCCGCGGCCTTGGTCTTGTTATTGCTGGTGGACTCCAGCGTCTTGAGTATCAGCATTTTCTCCGCCTCACCGACGGTCGTGCCCACGCCCAGGCGCACGGCGTCGGGGTCATTGGCGGAAAGGCGCAGGGGTGCGTGGCCGAATCCCGGAGGGAGATGTTTAGTCTCAATCATGCCGGTATCGCAGACAATCACGGCGCGTTCAATGGTATTGCGCAACTCGCGGACGTTTCCCGGCCAGGAATAATTGTTAAACAGATTCAGCACCGCTTCGCTTACTGCGGAAACTTTGCGGGAGTGCTTCGCGCTCATTTCCGACACCAGAACTTGAACGAGATCGGCGACGTCTTCCTTGTGTTCCCGCAACGGAGGCATGTGAATATTGAAAACGTTGAGCCGGTAATAGAGATCGTTGCGCAATTCACCGCTGGCGACAGCATCGTCCGGAACTTTGTTCGTGGCAGCCAGCACGCGCACATCTACCGAGGTCTCGACTTTGCTTCCCAGGCGGCGTAACTTGTGGTCTTCGAGTACGCGCAATAGCTTGGCCTGCGTTCCCACGGGCATTTCGCCAATTTCATCGAGCAAGATGGTGCCCCCTTCGGCCAGCTCGAAGCAACCGGTGCGCCGTTCCAGCGCTCCGGTGAAGGCGCCCTTCTCGTGGCCGAAGATCTCACTCTCGATCAAGGTTTCAGGAATGGCGGCGCAGTTAATGGCGACAAAGGGACGGTCGCGCCGGGGACTCAGTTGATGAATGGTGCGAGCCACCAACTCCTTGCCTGTGCCACTGGCTCCGGTAATCAGCACCGACGCAGTGCTGGGAGCAACCAGCTCGATCAGCCGGAAAATCTCCTGCATCTTGCGCGACGCCCCGTGGAGTTGACCGAGAGAGCCGGAATCCCGCAGCTTGCGGCGGGCACTCTCCAGTTCGGCGCGGGTTCCCACCAGAGTGGACGCGTTTTGCAGCATGGTGCGCAGACGATTCGTGTCAATGGGCTTGGTGATGTAGTCATACGCTCCCATGCGCATGGCTTGCACGGCGCTATCGATAGTGCCCTGCGCGGTCACCAGGATCACGGCCATGGCCTGCGACTGCTCCCCCAATCGTTCCAGGAGTTCGATGCCCCCCATGCGCGGCATTTTGAGATCGGTGACGACAATGGACGGAGCCCATTGCGCCGCTCTCTCCAGTCCTTCCACTCCGTCGCGAGCAGTCTCAGCCCGATACCCCCACGACGAGACTAACTCGGCCAGCCCGGTACGCTCGTTCTCTTCGTCTTCAACGATTAATACTTTTTCGTGGCTCATCCCTTGGTTCGTGCCCGCTTTTTCGATAACCTTCTTCCATCCACTGCTCTATCAGCAGCAAGAGTACAACCATACGCGGCCAGCTTCCCGTGGGGCAAGTTCTGGGCACTCTTCACTGCTATTTTTGGCGCACCCCGCACCCATCGCGGCCATATCCTGTCACTGAATGTCAAGTTGAGACAGACCGAATCCGGAAATCTGTTGTCAGACTGTGCAATTCTTTAAAATCGGTCTTTCGCTTTAAGATTGCGGTGGGTTAGAATTGCTGCTTCCCAAAATGAAGTCCAGTTCAAGCTTTTAATCCCGCGTTATTTCTTGCAGCACAGATCGGCGCGCGACATCGCGGGCACCGCGCGCAAATCATTGGAGGACGTAATGTCACCTTGTTCTAAACTGCGGAATGGCCGGATAGCAGTCGGCCTGTTCATTGCTTTGGCAGTAACGCTCGTCTCGAGTCCTGCGTTGGCGCAGAGCGACTGGAATCCAAAGTATGACGTGTTTGTGGGATATCAGTGGCTGCATCCGGGCGGCACGGTTCCCGCGGCCTTCGGCGATCCCAACAATCCCACTCCATTCAATGTTCCAGATATGGCGAAGGGATTCGGAGGCGCCTTCACTTACAATTTCGATCCACATTGGGGACTGGAAGCCGACCTCGGTCACAACTGGGGGAACAGCAACTACGAAACCACAGTGTCCGTCGGGCCGCGCTTCATCTGGCGCACGGACAGTGCGGATTTCTTCTTGCATTCTCTGGTAAGTCTGAATCGCGTAAACGTCAACGGCCTCAACCCAAGCAACGGAATCGGTGCCATTCTCGGTGGAGGAATGGATTTGCCCATCCGCAAGGGGTTGGCATTTCGCCTGTTTGAAGCCGACTATGTATGGGGCCGGCACAACTATGCCGATTTTGCGGCGCCCGAGTTTCCTGATTTTCGACGTCCTTCGTTCGAAGGCGTCCGCCTGCGCACAGGACTTGTATTCAGCTGGGGTGGCGCGGTGCCGCCAACTCCGGCCGCCAGTTGCTCGGTACAGCCCACCGAAGTGATGGTGGGCGAGCCCATTACGGCGACCGTCACCGCTACCAACTTCAATCCCAAGCACACCGTCACGTATGCCTGGAGCGGCAACGGAGGTCAGGTCACCGGGAAGGACACGACCGCACAGATTGACACTAACGGCGTGGCTCCCGGCAACTACACGGTCACGGCGCATGTGACCGACGGCAAAGAGAAAAAGAACAATGAGGCGAGCTGTTCAGCTAACTTCACGGTGAAACCGCTGCCGCCGAAAAACCCGCCGGCGATGAGTTGCTCAGCCAGTCCATCGACTGTGCAGGCAGGGGCGAGCGTGACCATAACCTGCAGTTGCACCAGCCCGGATGGCGTTCCCGTCTCGATTTCAAACTGGACCGCGACCACCGGAAATGTTTCTGGTAGTGGCAATTCGGCCACTCTGGATACTACTGGCGCATCTCCGGGTTCGATCAGCGTGGGTGCTACTTGCACCGACTCGCGCGGTCTGACCGGCCCGGCGACGGCGCAAGTGATGGTGGAGAATCCGCCGCCCCCGCCGCCGAAGGCATCCAAACTCAGCCAATGCGACTTCCCCAACGAGAAGAAGCACTGGCGCGTCGACAACACCTGCAAGGCTATCCTGGATGACGTGGCCAAGAACCTGCAGCAGAACCCCGACAACAAGCTGGTGATCGTCGGGAATGCCGATCCGGCGGAAAAACGGAAGAATCTGGCGGCGGAACGTGCCGTCAATTCCAAGTTCTATCTGGCGGAGGGCGAAGCCCAGCAGCACATTGACCCGAGCCGTATCGAAGTGCGCACCGGCAGCGGCGGCACCAAGACGGCCGAGTACTGGATCGTGCCACCTGGGGCGACCTTCGACTCGACCGGCTCCGAGCCTGTGGATGAGGCCAAGGTGCCAGCGGTTCCGGATCATCCCAAGCCGATGGCGAGAAAGAGGGCGGCTGCCAAGAAGGGAAACTGACTTCTGCCGAGTAGTCAAAAGAGCCGGTCGGCGATGTCGACCGGCTCTTCTTTATGCGGTGTCCTTCGGTAACCTTGCTGGGGCGGGATTACCCTGTCAGGCTGAGTCGAGTATCCAACTTTCTCGGCTTGGGGACGATTACCACTATGAAATATTCTTGGCTTAAGTTGCTGACGATATTGATGTTAGCTTCAGTATGTGCGGCTGGCGTGGGAACTCGCCAATGGCCCGTTCTAGGTCCGGATGGCGGCGATGTGCGAAGCCTGGCCTACGATCCGCATGACCCCAACCGGGTCTTCCTGGGCACCAGCACGGGTGTGATTTTTGTCTCGGAAGACGGTGGCCATAACTGGTCGCGATTTGCCAAGCTGGGTACCGGCGACGACTACGTGCTCGATCACATTGCGATCGATCCGAACAACTCCAAGACCATTTTCGTTTCAGCCTGGAGCGTGCAGGATCAAAGCGCAGGCGAGATTTTCCGCACCCACAGTGGCGGAAAGGACTGGGAAGCTCTGCCGGGTATGCACGGGAAATCAGTCCGTGCCATGGCTCTCTCAGCGTCCGATCCTAAAGTGGTTGTCGCGGGCGCGCTCGATGGCGTCTACCGCAGCACGAATGGCGGCAACAACTGGCAGCGGATTTCCTCCAGTGACGGCATTGTCAAGAATATCGAGTCCATCGCCGTCGATCCCAAAGATCCCAATGTAATCTATGCCGGCACATGGCACCTGGCGTGGAAAACCAGCGATGGTGGCGCCAACTGGCAGCAGATCAACAAAGGCATGATTGACGATTCCGACGTCTTTTCCATCATCGTCAGCTCGGCGAATCCTTCGGAAGTCTTCGCCAGTGCGTGCTCGGGCATTTACAAGAGCACCAGCGGGGGCGATCAATTTCAGAAGATTCAGGGCATTCCGTTCACAGCGCGGCGCACGCGCGTGCTGAAGCAGGATCCCAGCAACCCCGCGATAGTCTATGCCGGCACCACCGAGGGTCTGTGGAAGAGCACAGATGAGGGCAAGACCTGGAAGCGCATGAGCAATCCAGAGGTTGTGGTGAATGATGTGCTGATCGATCCGCGCAACTCGCACCGCGTGCTGCTCGCGACCGATCGCAGCGGGGTGCTGGCGAGCGACGACTCCGCCGTCACCTTCGCTAATTCCAACCATGGATACACCCATCGTTATGTGAGCGCCATTCTGCCCGACAACAAAGAACCCAACACGCTCTACATCGGCGTGGTGAATGACCGCGAGTTCGGGGGCGTGTTCTCGACTCACGATGGCGGACAAAGCTGGCAGCAGAAGAGCAAAGGCCTGGACGGGCGCGACGTTTTCACGCTGAAACAATCCAGCAACGGAACGCTGGTGGCTGGAACCAACAAAGGAGTCTTTGAACTCGCTCCGACCTATCTATACTGGCATCCCATCAACAACGTCGTTCTCGAAAAAACGGTCTCGCGCACGGTGAAGTTGAAGAGTGGCAAGACCAAGAGCGTGAGTTCCACCTCCAGCACCCGCTCGGTTCTGGAGGGCAGGGTCAGCGATGCCGATGTGGCATCGAGCCGCTGGTTTGCCGCGACGTCCGCCGGACTGTTCACCAGCAAGGACGAGGGCAAGGTCTGGATGGGTGGTCCCGTCGCGGGTCAGCAGGATTTTGTTTCGGTGCAGGCGCACGAAGGCCTGGTAGTCGCCGCGACCCACTCCAGTGTGCTGGTTTCTCAGAATGCGGGAGCGACCTGGCAGCCCGCTGCGCTGGCCTCGTATCCCATCAACGTCCGCAGCGTGACCGTGACGCCGGAGGGCCAGATCTTCGTATCTACCCGTGAAGGCGCCTTCCACAGCGCGGATTCCGGCCAGAGCTGGAACCACGTAGTTGCGGGATTGCCTGACAAAGACATCACGTCTGTCACCTACGACGGCAGCCATAAACGGCTGCTCGCAACCAGCGGCCAGACTGGGGTTGTGTTCGAGAGCGCCGATGGCGGCAGCACATGGCAACGTGGACCGGATTCCGGGTTCCCATTGCGCCGCATCAGCGTGGTACACGGGCGCTACGTCGGGGCAACTCCGTTTGATGGCGTGATCGCACAGCCGGAGAACGAAGCGCAGAGCGCCAGCGCCGGCGGCTCCAACTAACTCGCGTTCCAACCCAAGCCTTTTCGCGGAGAGCGCTAGCGCTCTCCGCGATCTGTTTTGCGGCCCGGGACCTTACTGCTTCGCCCTATGAGCCGGAGCCCGCCCTGAGCAAACCCGAAGGGTGCCCCTGTATCGTCCTCCGCCCCGTGGGTTCTTAAGAGAACCGTTCCGTCTCAAAAAAAATCATGGTTCGCTGGTCCTGTGTCACTACTCCGCTTCTCATGTGATCCTTCGATTGGCCGTGCAGGTCTAGACAGCGATCACGCAACTTCTACACGATTTGTTGGCACCGGCGCCTGCATCTGCTTGATTCTCTTAACCCTGATCTGGTACTTCATTTGCCACTATCACAGACCAGAAAGCCGCGCGACCATGGTTGCCATAAAGCGATCCATTTTATTCCGGCCCGTCTTCGGGGTGTCTTGCCTGGCTCTTGGCCTGAGCCTGAGCCAGGGATGCGCCCGTTCCGAACCCCTGCATCAGAGCGACTCAGTTTCGGCGGCCAGTGAACGAGAGCTTCCGTTCAATCCAGAGGCCGGCCAGCCCAGCGAAGGCGCGCATCCCGCAGTCTCGCCCGATGGGAAACTGACCAGCGCCTTGCCTTTCCGCACCGTATCGCACGCGCGTGTTTTACCCTCCGGAACTCTCCTCACCGTCGAATTGGAAGACGCGCTTTCCACTGCCAAAGTCCGGGCCGGCGATGTCTTCATGGCGTCTGTCGCCGCTCCCCTTGCGATTGAAGGGGATCCGCTTATCGAACGTGGCACCGCGGCCACCGGGCATGTTGAGTCCGTGCGCTCGCACGCGGGTTCAGGCTACTTTCAGTTAACCTTGAGCGCAATCACGGTCGAGGGCAGACACTTCGCTCTACAGACCTCAAGCCTTTTTGCACGGGGAACCTCGCAGCAGCCAGACGGAGTTCGAGTGCAGAAGGGCCGCCGTCTGACCTTCCGGTTAACGTCTCCAGTCACGCTCAACGATCCAAACTCCCTCGCTAATCGGCAATTCCCCAGCCCCACTTCGGAATAAACGGTCTTCATTTCCCTCGGACTCTTGCCTTCCAAGATCTTTCGACCCTTATCTTTTTCTATAACCTGCTGAAACTAAATAACTTCCTGAGTTTCCCACAGGCCATTCCCGATTTTAAGTGACATCTGCCCTTCGCAACGTCAGATTGCCCCTCCTATAGTGAGGTCGGTGTCGGAAGGTGGATAGCCATGCAGGCCGATTGCTCCCGTTTCGGGAACACCAAGGTATCGGATAGCCCATCGTGGGGTTCCTTACGGGAATTGTCCCGCGTCACAGTAGCACTATGAATACCGCCTCTCCATTTCCGTGGCCAGATTCCCAAGCGTGGGAGAACGCAGAAGCGACTTTCCGTGCCGCCTTCGAGCACGCTCCCATTCCCATCGCCCGCTGTGACCCGCATGGGGTGATCGTGGAGATGAATCCAGCCTTCGAGCGGACCCTGGACCGCGGTGTGGCTGGCCGTCGCAGGTTGCGGCTCTGCGAATTGGTTCATCCGCAAGAACGGGACAAAACGGAATCGCTGCTGCGCGAACTCCTCGATTCCAGGCGTGACAGCATCGGCATCGAAGCCTGAGTTGCGGGCCCTGGGCAGAAAAGTACGAAGTTGACTGCGTGGCGCCAGCCCGGTTGTGCAGGAGAGCCCGATCACGCTTTGCTCATGGTGGAAACCAGCAGCACGGCTCCCAACGAGGAAAGCCTGCTTCAAGCCCAAAGATGGGAGGCTGTTGGTCGCTTGACCGGAGGGGTGGTTCACGACTTCAACAATCTGCTGACCGGCGTCATGCTGTACTGCGACCTGCTGCTCTCCGGTCTGGATGCGCGCGACTGCCGTCGCCGCTACGCGGATGAGATCCGCTCTGCCATCGTGCAAGCCACCGGTCTGGTGCGGCAGTTGCTCGTTTTTGCCAGGCCGCACGCCACCCCCGCCCGTCTTCTCTGCTTTAACGACATCGCCGGCGCAATGTGTGACCTGCTGACTCGCTTAATTGGCGAAAACATCGCCCTCGACCTGCATCTCGATCCGGAATTGGGCCTGGTCAACATCGACCAGGCACAGGCCCAGCAGATCATACTGAATCTGGTTCTTAATGCTCGCGACGCTTTGCCCAACGGCGGGCGAATCACCGTCGAGACCAGCAATTGTAGGTTCCAATCCGTGGCCGGGACTGCGCCGGGCAACCCGCCTGCCTTTCCTTGTGTCCTGCTCGTGGTGGGCGATAACGGTCACGGCATGACCGCCGAAACCCGCCAACGTCTTTTCGAGCCATTCTTTACCACCAAGAACGCCGGCCAAGGCACCGGCTTGGGATTGACTACGGTCCGCAGCATCGTCACCACCAATCGCGGACTCATCCACTTCGAAAGCGAACCCGGCCGCGGCACTCGCGTGATGATCTTGCTTCCCCGAGCATCTCAGCCTGCCGATAGTGATCTTCTGGAGCCGGCCCGTCCAGTTTCAGGCCCCTCATCACCAACACCATCTCAGGAAATCAAGAAGGAATCACTCTTATGACATCAGCCGCCGTAACCCACTCGATCTCCACTCCTTAGATCATGGCCGCCAATTTTCTCAACCTCCTCATCGTCGACGACGAGCGCTCTATCCGCGACGCTTGCCGCGAGGTTGCTCTATCGCTTGGTTTCATCGCGCATGTCGCCGATTCCGCCGAACACGCTTACCGCCTTCTCCAAACACAAAGCATCGACGCGATTCTGCTCGATCTGCGCCTGCCGGGCGCAGGCGGCCTGGAGGCTCTTCGCCATATCAAGGCCCAGCGCCCCGAAGCTCTCGTGATCGTGGTGACGGGTTATGGCACGGTGCAATCGGCCGTGCAGGCCATGAAGAACGGCGCTTACGAATATGTGACCAAACCTTTCAGCATCGATGAACTGAAGCTTCTACTGGAGCGTGTCTCCAACCACCTTAAGCTGAAGAGCGAAAACCGCATGCTGCGCGAGAAGCTGAAGTCCAAACAGGGCTACGGCGGCATCGTCGGCCGCGCCCCGGAGATGGAGAAGCTCTACCGCATTATTGCCAAAGCCGCCAACAGCTCCCACCCCGTGCTGATTCTGGGCGAGAGCGGCACTGGCAAGGAAATGGTGGCGCGCTCCATTCACTACTCTGGGCCTTTTCACGACAAACCGTTCATCCCCGTTGATTGCGGCTCGCTCGTGCCCACGCTGATCGAAAGCGAACTGTTCGGCTACGTCAAGGGTGCGTTCACCGGCGCTAATCAGGCCAAAGACGGGTTGTTGGCTATCGCCGAAGGTGGAACCGTGTTTCTCGATGAAGTCGGAGAATTGCCCGTCGACCTTCAGGCCAAACTTCTGCGCGCCATTCAAGAAAAGGAGATTCGCCCGGTCGGCAGCACCCGCCGCATTTCCATCAACGTCCGCATCCTCGCCGCGACCAATCGAGTGCTGGAGCAGGCGGTGACCGAAGGCGCTTTCCGCCGCGATCTTTATTTTCGACTGAACGTTCTCAGTCTCCGCATTCCGCCGCTGCGCGAGCGCCGCGAGGACATTCCCTTGCTCATCGCTCATTTCATGGAGCGCTCTTCGCGCGCTTCGGGACTGGAAAAAATCCTCACCGACGACGCGATTAAGGTAATGCTGGCCTATGACTGGCCGGGCAACGTCCGCGAACTGGAAAACTGCCTGGAGCGCACCTGCGCGTTTACCAGCGGTCCCTTGATCCATGTGCCTGACCTGCCTCCAGCCATTGCCGGCACACAGATCGCAGTGTCATCCAACGGCAACGGAAATGGCCAACCAAGGATCGTCCCCATGGCGGAGTTGGAACGGCAAACCATCCTCAGCGCGATCGCGGAACTCAACGGCGACAAATTGCAAGCCGCGCGCCTGCTCGGCATCGGCAGACGACTCTGTACCGCAAGCTGAAGGACTATGCGGCCCAGGTCTAGTCCGTTTCGGATGCCCCGTGGAAACACGACGGTCATCGGGAAAAGCGTCTGTTGTCGGAAAACACGTCTGTCATCGGGAAAAATAACTGTCATCCCCTCGCTCCGCTCGGGATGACAGTTTGGGATGCGAATATGAAATGTTCCTGAGCAAGTTTACTTTTGAAATGACTTCGATCCGCAAGCGTGCCGTATCGGGAACGCTCATCCGGCATCGATCCTTAACCCCCCATTTTTTCAACTCCGCCATCTATGGTGCCTGGCGTGCTGTGGAAAAGCATGATTCTACTCATAACCCCTTCGGCGCGCGGGCAGGAATGTGCTGCCACTCTAAAAGACACGACCGGCGAAGAAACCCATTGGGCAGAAAATCTGTCAATAGCCGTAGCTCGCCTGCGCGAACAGGCTTACTCTGCCGTTGTTCTTGATCAATTCCTTCTAGAGAACGAGCCCGCCGAAAGCGACCAAGTGCTTGAGCACCTGGGTACAGCCTTTCCCGTCTATCTCAACTTCGCCGTCAGCGGCATGGAGCGCCTGCTGCGCGAGGTCCGGGCGGCGCTGCACCGCCGCAAGCGTGAAGAAACTCAGGCCCGCCGGTCCGTCGAGCAACAGATTCGCAGTGAAGTGTGCGAGTCGCTCACGGTCATGTTGCTCTCCTGCGAACTTGCCATGGCCGTTCCCGGCATTCCCGCGCACGCCACGGAAAAAATCCGTACCATCGACAACCTCGCCCGCGACAAGCGCTTACGGCTGAGTGCGAACTGATTCACTATGCTCAGCCTGCCTCGGCCAGGGCTGCTCTTGAACGTCCACTCCGCCTCAAGGTCAATCCCACCCCTGTGCAACACTTTGCAGATAGCTTCGCCCACAAAAAACTTCACCGCCTCGCCCTATTAGCACTAGAATAGGCCAGCGCAACACGCCGGACGCCGTACCCACCACGGCATCCGGGACACTCCCGGAGGCACTGTGCACGTTCTGGTCACAGCCGATACTATGTCCGGCTCCTGGACCTACACCCGCGAACTGGTCACAGGACTGGTCACCCGCGGCGTCCGGGTCACGCTGGTCAGCTTTGGCGAGATCCCCTTGCCCGATCAGACCGCATGGATGGATCTTCTCCACGGCCTCGAATATCGCCCCACCGCCTTTCGCCTGGAGTGGATGGACGACGCGCCAAACGATCTGGCCGAATCCTCCCAATACCTCGCCAGCCTGGTGCGCGAAGTTCGCCCGGACGTTGTTCACCTCCACCAGTTCTGCCACGGCAATCTCCCCGTCGACGTCCCGCGCGTGGTAATGGCCCACGGCGACCTCATCAGTTGGGCCGAAGCCGTGCAGGGTTGCGAGCCGCGTCCCACGCGCTGGCTGAAAGGGTATCGCGACACCATCCTCCGCGGCATTGCCGCCGCCGATGCCGTAGTCGCGCCGTCCGCCTGCATGCTCGACACTCTTATCTCTACCTACACCCACCCTCGTTACGCAGCTGTGATCTATCCCGGCCGCAATCCCATTTTCTTCAATCCGTACGTCAGCAAAGATGATTCCGTGCTCTCAGTCGGACGCCTGCTCGACGCCGGAAGGCAGGTTTTCCTGCTCACCCAACACGTCCATCCGTTCTCCGTATGTATCGTGGGCGCGGAGCAAACCGTTCCCGTTCCGCAGATTCCCATCCGCGCGGATGTGAAAGTTACGACCGATCAGAGTTGCGTCGCCATCCGCGGTGCCCAGACCGAAGCTCAATTGCGCGGTCTCTATAGCCGGGCCGCCATCTATGCGGCCACTTCGCGCTATGAGCCGCTCGGCATGGCCGCGCTTGATGCCGCTTTCTCCCGTTGCGCCATCGTCGCCAACGATATCCCCAGCTTCCGCGAGGTCTGGAGCGACGCCGCCCTTTACTTCCGCACCAACGATGCCCGAAGTCTGGCCGAGACCCTTTGCCAACTCGACTCCGACCGCGCTCTGCGCCACGCCTATGCCGATCGCGCTTACACCCGCGCCCGCGAACGCTTCACCACCAAGCGCATGATCGACGACTACCTCGACCTTTACCGAAGTCTGGTCTCCGCGAATTCCGTGGCCGCCTGAGCTAAATCATTTCTGGGATCACGTAGGGACGGCCGCCTCGGCCGTCCAGACGAGCGCAGCGAGGCGCTCGGGTCGATGCCGCGACGATTTCAAGAAGGGCATGACTTCAGTCGCGTCACTGTTGACTTGGTTCATGGCGCCTTCACGCGCTAAGGACCAGCGTGGAAGACATGCGCTGGGGTTGGGCTTTTAGCCCCTGATGTACCTACTTGGCCGCGGTTACAGCTATCGATATGGGGACGCTTCCCGCCGCTGCCGTCCCAGCAGCGGTCAACGTGCCATCGCCATTGAGCGTGTATATCGACACCGAGCCGCTTTCGTTCGTCACGTAGGCGAACTTGCCCGATGGATCGACGACCACGGCGAAGGGTTCAGCGCCGGTTGCGATGGTGCCATTCGCTGTTAGGTCGCCAGTACTGGAATCGATGATAAACATCGAGAGCGTGCTGTCCCCTCGGTTCACCACGTAAGCGAACTTGCTCGAAGGATCCACCGCCACCGACGTCGGTCCATTTCCACATGACACCTCGCCCGCCGCGGTAGGTATCAAGATTCCCGTGGTGGAATCGACAGTGTACATCGAAACCGTGCTCCCGTCGTTGTTCGGTACGTAGGCGAAATTGTCGGCAGGAGACACGGTCACCCTGAACGGAGAGCCGCCCGCCCCAACCGTTGCAGGCATCATCGGCGTCAAGACTCCGGAGGTGCTGTCGATGGTGTACATCGAAACCGTGCCGTCATCTTGATTCGATACGTAGGCAAACCTTCCAGAAGGATCCACGGTCACGAAGTCCGGGCTCAATCCTGTCGCGACAGCAGGAGGTGCCGTCGGCGTCAAAACTCCCGTGCTTGCGTCAATAGTGAACATCGAAACCGTGTTGTCGTCGCTATTCGCCGTGTAGACGAATTTCGCGGAAGGATCGATCGCGATTCCTTGGGGAAAATATCCCGTTGGGACTGTGGCTGGCAACGTCGGGGTCAAGATCCCGGTGCTGGAATTAATGGTGTACATCGAGATTGTCGCGAGGTCGGCCGCATTGGACATAAGATTCGCCACGTACGCGAACTTGCCAGTCGGATCCACCGCCATGCCCTCGGCTCCGAAGGCATTGCCTCCCGTTGGGACGGTGGCCGGTGTGGTCGGCGTCAGGCTTCCAGTGCAAGAATTGACCGTATACATCGAAACTGTGTTGCCATCATCATTCAACACGTAGGCGAATTCCGGTGTGGAAGAAGGCGTACATTGAGAAATTGTTAACGGCGGCGGAGTTGAGTTTCCTCCGCATCCGGAGGCCAGCAGAACCAGGAGGCTCAAAACCGCAGTTCCCAAACACCTCATTCTCATATACTCCCCACGCGCTTGTTTCTAATCCTACGCCTACGCACCTCATTGCCGGAATTGCGTTTTCTTGTTCTCCGAGCGACAGGCAGCCCAGCTTAATGGTATCTTTCTAGCCTTACTGGAAACTCGTAAGGTTGGAGGAATCAAAATCATGGCTCAGGTCAAGATCACAGTCCGTCCCAATGGTCCCTACCGCGTGGAGGCAGCTGAGGGCTCGGTTGAACTGGTCGACGTCAATGGCTCGCAGTATGACTTAACCGGCAAGCCTGCCTTTTCTCTCTGCCGCTGCGGGGGCTCGGTGAACAAGCCTTTTTGTGACGGCACGCACAGCCGCATCGGATTCCAGGGGGCAGAACTGGCGGTGAAGAAAGCTGAAAGCTAGATCCGGCCAGCTAGTACGAGCGATGACATGAACGACCGCGAACTGGGAATGAAGCGGAATATCACGCGCCGTGACTTCCTCAACGGCGTGGCCGTGACCGCAGGCGCTGCCTTCATGCCTTGGCAACTAGTCGCCGCGGGAGAGGTCGATCCCGAAAAATCTCCGGACTACTATCCGCCCGCGCTCACTGGACTACGCGGCAGCCACGCCGGCTCCTTCGATGCCGCCCACTCCTTGCGCGACGGCTCTTTCTGGGACTCGGTAGGCACGCCGCAAGATATGGGTGAAACCTACGACCTCGTCATCGTAGGCGGCGGCATCAGCGGCCTCTCCTCCGCGCACTTCTATCGCAAGCTTGCAGGCACGAACGCGCGCATTCTCATCCTCGACAACCACGATGACTTTGGCGGACACGCCAAGCGCAACGAGTTTCGCGGGGGCCAGCGAACTCTACTCGGCTATGGCGGGACGTACTCCATCGAGAGCCCGGAACCTTACAGCGAGATCGCCAGGGGTGTGATTGAGGAATTGGGAATCGACGTAACCAGCTTCCCGAAGTATCTGGAGAGAGATGTCTACGGCTCCATGGGGAGGGTTCCCAAAATCTTCTTCGACAAGGAAACCTTCGGCAGCGACAAGCTCGTAGATGATCCATGTCCTTTTCCCGGCGGCGAGACTTATGATCTTGCGGTCGCCGGGCCCGATGCCTGGGCGCATTTCATGGCCGAAGCGCCGATTGCGGAACAGGCGCGTAAAGACGTCTCGAGTTTGTGCCGGGAGAAGAAAAACTATCTGCCAGGACTCAGCGCAGACCAACAAAAGGCGCGTCTGGCGCGCATCAGCTACGCCCAGTTCCTGACCGAACTGGCGGGGATGCACAGCGACGTGATTCGCCTCTATCAGACCATTTCTCAGCCTCTATTTGGCGTAGGCATCGAAGCTGTCTCCGCGCTGGATGCAGCGGAGTCAGGCTATCCAGGCTTCAGCGGAATGGATGTTGTCCCGGAAGCGCTGAACAACGAAAGGAAATACTTCTTCCACTTTCCCGACGGCAACGCGAGTATCGCGCGTCTGCTCGTCCGCAAACTGATCCCCGAAGCGATGCCGGGCAACTCGGCAACCGATGTCGTCACCGCCCGTGCGAACTACGCCAAGCTCGATGAAAAAGGTTCGGCCCTGCGCATCCGATTAAACAGTACGGCGGTGCGGGTGAAGCATGTGGGTGATCCAGCGCGGGCCACAGAGGTTGAGGTCGCCTATGCCCGCGGCGGCAAGGTGTATGCGGTCAAAGCCAAGCACGCAATCCTGGCGTGCTGGAACATGATGATTCCGTACCTGTGCGAGGAGCTGCCGGATACGCAGAAGGAGGCGTTGGCCTTCGCGACCAAGGTGCCGCTGCTCTACACTAATGTGCTGCTGCGCAACTCGACTGCATTTCAGAAGCTGGGAGCAAATTCGATCTACACACCCGGCGGCTATCACACTCACGTCGACTTGGACCTGCCGGTCAGCATCGGGGAGTATCGCTGCCCGCGCACGCCCGACGAGCCGGCTGTGGCGCACATGAGCAAGGCTCCTTGCCGCGCGGGCCGGCCGGCGCGGGATCAACATACCGCCGGCCGCATCGAACTCTACAACACAACGTTTGAAACCATGGAGCGCAAGATTCGCGAACAGTTGCTCCGCACAATTGGGCCCGGCGGCTTTGATCCTGCGCGCGACCTTCTGGCTATCACAGTCAACCGCTGGCCTCACGGTTATGCCTATGAGTACAGCAGCCTGTGGGACAAGTTTGTGCTGGAAGGGGGCGAGACTCCGTGTGAGCGCGCGCGGAAAACCTTCGGACGAATCGCGATCGCCAACTCTGATGCCGGCGCTTTGGCTTATACAGATGAGGCGATCAATCAGGCTTGGCGTGCGGTGAGTGAACTGAAAAGTTAGTTGGTGGCTATAGAGATGCTTCGACTGCGTAGGATCGTCCTTTGGACGATCCTACTTCGCTCAGCATGACAGGCGTAAGGGATGAAGCGGCGTTTGCCTATCGGGAACATTGTCCGAGCGCTGGTAATTCACTCGCCCAAAGCGCAGAGGGACACCGTAGTGATGAGCCGTCCCGATGGCGCCGCCTGCCAGGGCGAGAATCACGACAAGGAAGACGGCAACGCGGCGCGGGGCCTGGTCTTGCTGCGGGGCGATGAGGGCGATCAACGCGCCGACGATCAATCCGGTGACCAGGCCGCCGATGTGCGCCGTGTTGTCGATGCCAGGAAGCGCGAATCCAAAGATCAGATTGTAGACTACAAATGCGCCGAGGCTGCGAAGTGTGCCTGAGAGCGCAGCGCGCGGGACAGAGAACTCTCCTAACTTGAAAGCGGCGATGAGCGCGCCGGCCAGGCCGAAGATGGCGCCGGAAGCTCCGACGCTGGGTATGTAGGGATGCCAGGCCGCGCTGGCCAGACTCGCTCCCACGCCGCAGATGAGATAGATAGTGGCATAGGTCCAACGTCCGTAAAGCGATTCGCAGAGTGCACCTAGATTCCACAGGCACCACATATTGAAGGCGATATGCAGGAGGCCACCGTGAACGAACACGTTGGTCAATAGCCGCCACCATTCGCCGGAGATGGTAAGCGCGCCAGCGTTTGCGCCCCAGGCTACGAGTTCGCGCCCGGGAAAGTCCATGACGGTGGAACTTGAGAGCGCCATACCAAGAAACACGGCTGCGTTAATCCCGAAGATTATCTGAGTGAGACCGATGCTGGATTCACGGCGAACCCAGGGAGTGGGCATGACGACCTGTGGCGCGTCGTCGGCGACCTCGCCGCGCTGTGCCGCTTCGTGCTGAACACACCACTGGCAGATCTTCTTGCCGAAGGATAAACCGGGAAGCTGACGGCCACATCGAATGCAATTTGCCATGAATAATAGAGAGTATCAGCAGGGGCGAGAAAAATCTTTACCACAGGGGACACAGTGTGATGCCCTCAGATTCTTGCTCAGTGAATCGTCTTCGTCTTACGCGACATGTAATCCATGAGCAGGTATTGGCCCAGGGTATACGGCGTGGTGAAGTAGGCTTTGCCGCGGCACATCTCGGTTACTTTCTGGACGAATTGCACCAGACCGTAGTCTGACGCTAGCATGAAGGTGTTGATTAAGACACCGGCGCGCTTGCACTTCGAAACTTCTTCCAGCGTCTGGCTTACTACGAGCGGGTCGAGGCCGAAGGCGTTCTTGTAGATGCGTCCGTCTTCGAGGGTTAAGGCCGAGGGTTTGCCGTCTGTGATCATGACGATCTGCTTCATGTCTTTTCTTTGGCGTTGCAGGATGCGCTGCGCTAAGCGCAGGCCTTCGCGCGTGTTGGTGTAATACGGTCCGACTTTCACGCGGGCGAGCTGCGAAAGGGGGATTTCTTCGGCGGAGTCATGGAAGAGCACGAGCGAAAGCGAGTCTCCGGGATACTGTGTGCGAATCAGATGCGAGAGAGCCATGGCAACTTTTTTCGCGGGCGTAAAGCGGTCTTCGCCGTAGAGAATCATCGAGTGCGAACAGTCGAGCATCAGGACCGTCGCGCAGGAAGATTGGTACTCGCACTGATGCACTTGCAGGTCGCGGTATTCAATATTGAGCGGCAGCGCGAGGCCTTCGCGCTGGATGGCGCTTGAGAGCGTCGCGGTGATGTCGAGGTTGAGCGTGTCTCCGAACTCGTAGGTGCGGGAAGCCCCGCTGGCTTCGATTCCTGTGGCGAGGTCACGAGTGTCGTGGCGTCCAAAGCTGGATTTGCCGAGCGAGCCGAGTAGGTTGCGCAGAGACTTGAAGCCGAGGAAGTCGAGGCTCTTGTCGGTGATTTCAAATTTCGCTTGCGGCGTGTTTTCTCCGATCTGGCCGCCCACGCCGGATGGGCGCGATGGGTCCGGCGGCTGGGCTTCGTAAGGGCGATCGATGGAGATGTAATCTTCCTGCTGCATGCGCTCGATCAGCTTTTCGATGAGTTCGTCGAGTTCGCCGTCTGCCGCCATCTGTTGGAGGCGTTCGCGCATGTCCTCGTCGAACTGATCGCCTTCCGTCAGAGCTTGCTCGATGGCTTGGCGAAGGTCGTCGAGAGTCTTATCACCCTCGGGCATCTCGTACCACATGTCGCTCTGGAAGCCGCTTTGCAGCAGGTAGTCAGAGAGTGCGCCGAGCAGGTCCTCCATGCTCATTTCGCCGGCGGGGTCGGGAACGTACTTGCTGTAGCGGATGCGCTTCATAAAAGCAGGGGTCACGGGTAAGAGGCCAGGGTTAGGATTCAGAGGCTAGCGTCTAACCCCTAGTCCCTAACCCTTGGCCCCTAATTAAACTGTCTTCTCTGCCGGTACGGCGGTTCTTCTTTGTCGAAACTCTTTTCGCGCTGTGGCTCGGGCTTCTTTTCGCCGGCCCTGAAGACTCGCTCTTCGTTGCGACCTATACGTTTGTGGGCGTGCAGGCCCTCGAGGATGAATTCCGCCGCAGACACTTGCTGCTCGGGACTTTCTTTCCGCGAGACGCCCAGCGGGCCCAGTTTGTCGATCAGGCCCTGAATCTCCTTCAGGTTTTCGAGAGCCTCCACTGCAGCGATCGAATCGCTCAATTGAATCTCCCCGCCGAGATCGAACCACTGCACAATCTGCTGCACGTTGGCGCCGGTGAAGTACTCGTCGTAAGTTTTGGCGATGGCGGCACGAATCAGTTCGCGGCCCACGTAGTCTGCGCCTTTCATCTCGCCTTCATATTCCAGTTCGAGTTTGCCGGTGATGGCTGGCAGTGCGGCGTAGACGTCGCTGACGCGAGGGACGACTAGTTTTTCGTTATTGCGCAGAGCGCGGCGCTCCGCGTTCGAAATTACATTCTCCATCGCGCTGATAGGCAGGCGCTGGCTGACGCCGCTGCGTTTGTCGATTTTCTTGTCTTCGCGGGCGGCGAAGGCAATGCGCTCGATCACTTCCTGAATGTAGGTGGGCAGGTGCATCGCCTGCGTTTCGCCTTGACTGCGGCGGCTGGTCCAGGCTTCCTGCGCCGTGATGGCGATGCCTTCATCGACCGTGGCCGGGTAGTGCGTGCGGATTTCAGATCCGATGCGGTCTTTCAGCGGCGTGATGATTTTCCCGCGGGCAGTGTAGTCTTCGGGATTCGCGCTGAAGACGATAGCTACGTCGAGCGGGAGGCGGATCGGATAGCCCTTAATCTGCACGTCTCCTTCCTGCATGATGTTGAACAGGCCCACCTGAATTTTTCCGGCGAGGTCGGGAAGTTCGTTGATGGCGAAGATGCCGCGATTAGCGCGGGGCAGTAATCCGTAGTGAACGGTGAACTCGCTCGACAGTTCGTGGCCGCCGCGCGCGGCTTTGATGGGATCGATGTCACCGATGAGGTCCGCGATGGTCACATCGGGTGTAGCGAGTTTTTCCACGTAGCGGTCGTCAGGAGTCAGATAAGAAATTGGAGTGGCATCGCCGAGGCGCGCGACCTCGTCACGGCACCGCCGGCAGATGGGGGCGTAGGGATTGTCGTGTATCTCGCAGCCGGCGAGGTATGGCATGTGAGAATCGAGGAGCGTCGTCAGAGCGCGCAGGATGCGGCTTTTGGCCTGGCCGCGCAGGCCGAGCAGAATGAAATTGTGCCGCGAAAGAACGGCATTCACGATTTGCGGGACGACGGTGTCGTCGTAGCCGACGATGCCAGGAAAGATGCCGGCGTCGTCGTGGCGACGCAAGCGGTCGATGAGGTTGTCGCGGAGTTCGTCCTTCACGCGTCGGGTGCGCAGGCCTTCCTCGGAAAAAGCACTGCGGCGCAATTCGCCTAGTGTGCGCGGAAGAGACATGAGAAACCCTCCGGAGGAACTTCACAAATTATACGCGGAAGAGCGAGCTGTCGGGCTTCGGCAACAATCACTCGACGACGCAGTCTGCCCGCTGAACGTCTCGGTCTTGCCGAAACCCGAAGCCCGAAAGCCGAAGCCCGTCAATGCACGTGACCATTGCCCCCGGCCTTTGCGCGAGCGGTGGCGGCGCGGCGGAGGTTAGAGATGAGGGTTTCGAGATAGCTGATGAGCAACGACAGACGCTCCGTTTCGGAGCGCAGGACGAGCAGCTTTTGTTTGAAATCCAAATCGAGGGGCACGGAGCCAGCCAGGTAGAAAGAAAGCAACGAAAGGTCGGCGGCCGAGAGATCTTGTTTCGCGCCGGCGATCGCCAGCAAGTCGGAGTGCAACTGCACTGCGAGCGGGGTATCTTCCGGCGGCGGGGTTCCCGGGTTGTCTTCGATCATGAAAACTTCGGCTTGCAGGAACGAACGTTCCTGGTTGATGCGCACGATTTCAAAACGCTGGCGGCCTTCAGTAACGATGTCTAACTGGCCGTCGGGATACTCCTTCACGACGGTGACGATTTCGGCGGTGCATCCCACATCGGCGAGACCCCGTTCGAAGGCGCGCACCACGCCGAAGGTGCGATGCTCGGCGAGGCATTCGCCAATCATTTCCTTGTAGCGCGATTCGAAGATGTGCAAGGGCAGGGGAGTGCCGGGGAATAAAACGACTTCAAGCGGGAACAGTGGTAGAAGGGAGTCCAAGCGGTCTCCGGTGGGGGGCCCAAATCAGCGCGTCGTCCCAATTGTATCGCAGGCCCTTGACTTCACAAGTTGATGAGGAATAAAAGGCGCTATGGATCTTTCAGGGAAAGTTGTGGTGGTGACCGGCGCTTCCATGGGAATTGGGGAAGCGATGGCGAAGATTTTTGCGGATCACGGGGCCAGCGTGGTGATGCTATCCCGCGATGCGGGCCGGGTTGAGGCGGCGCGAGGACGCGTAGAGCATGGCGAGCGCACGCTGGCGATGGCTTGCGACGTCAGGCACCGCGAGGACGTTGACCGCGCGCTCGGGCTGACGCTGCACCATTTCACGAGAATCGATGTTTGGGTGAACAATGCGGGGCATGGGCTGCTGGATTCCGTGGCGCAGATGGACATGGCTGCGTGCCGGGAAATGTTTGAGACGAATCTGTTCGGAGCGGTTGGAGCAATGCAAGCGGTGATTCCCGTAATGCGGCAGCAGGGCGGCGGAACGATCATCAATGTATCGAGCGTGGCTGGGCATATTCCGATTCCGTTCCATGCAGCCTACAGTGCGACCAAGTTTGCGCTGAATGCGATGGGCAAGGCGGCGGGTGTGGAGTTAAAGAAAGATGGGATTCATGTGCTGACAGTTTGTCCCGGCTATGTGCGCACGGCGTTTGGCAAGAACGCGATTCAGGGGAATGAGTTGAAGCGGGTGCGTCCGGAGTCAGTGCGGGGGATCACCGCCGAGCGGGTGGCGCGAGCTACGCTACGGGGATATTTGAAGCAGAAGCGGGAAGTGATTGTGCCTTGGACTATGTATGTGCCGCAGAAAATCTATCAGATCTTCCCGGCGGTGGTGGAGTGGGCGATGGGTCGGATGGCGGGGTGATGGCTTCTTCAGACTACCCCAACTCCGCCAGCATAGCTTCCATCTCACCCTGGGCGTGGAGATTTCCGGTGCGGCGGGCCGAGGCAATGCCGTCGGTGAGCATTGCTTTGGCGTCGGCGACTCGGTCAGCGCGGGCGAGCGTTTGCGCGGCCATGAAGTAGCCAGGCGTGTAGTCGGGACTCGACTTGAGCAGGATGGAAAATTCGGCGAGCGAACGGTCGAAGTCGCCCTGTTTAGAGTATTCCATCGCCAGTCCGTAGCGGGCGAAAGCGTCGTTCGGATTCTGAGTGAGGACGTCGTTGAGGGCGGCGATTCGATCCATAGGCGGTGCAGTGGCCGTTCAAGACGAGACTACTACAACGTTACTTCCTCTCCAAATTGCCGGGAAACTGGCGGAGGCTTCGGCGACTGATTACAATGACGAGTCCTCGATTTCGCGACTCGCATTCAGATCGGAGTTAGCAAGTGGCTTGTCCGTTTTTCATGCCGGTGGAGAAGTTGGGAAACGGAACCTGGCTGCACTCGGGGCGGCTTCCGTTGGGGTGTGGGTGGAGCGGGCGGTGCACGGCTCCCGGACATGAGGGTGAGTCTCCATCGCATGAGGAATTGCGGGAGTTCTGCAATCTTGGTTATGCGGAGCGTTGTGGAAAGTTGCCAGAGGAGCGAGCGTGGGATTCCGTGCGGTTTGCGGCTAGAACCGTGAGCGGTGAAGGGAAGGGTGCTGGCGGACGCATTCAGATTCGCTACGTATGCGCGCGCGCGCATCGTCCCGCGGAGCATGGACTGCTCGAGTTTGATGCTGTCGAGGCTCAGTGCGTAGCGCCGCATCGCGACCGCCGCATTCAGCGAATGGCCGAATGTTTTCTGGAGTCGTTCCTGGAAAAAAGGAAGACACGGGAAGCCATGCGAGCGGCGGCCAGTTAGAAATGACGGCAGGTTTTCCCACGTTTAAGACGTACGATCGACAGAAAGAGGAAACACGAGTATGACCGAAGAGAGTTTGCTGCCCCGGCCGGTTCGGGACTCGCAATCGGAGATGACGGAAATCGTTCTGCCCAACGATGCCAACCCGTTGGGTGCACTGCTGGGCGGACGATTGATGCATTGGATCGATCTGGCGGGAGCGATGGCAGCGCATCGCCACGCGCGGAGCCACGTGGTGACGGCATCGGTGGATCACATAGATTTCCTGGTGCCGGTAAGGGTCGGGGATCTGGTGATTTTGCGCTCGTCGGTGAACCGCGTATTTCATACTTCAATGGAAACCGGTGTGAAGGTTTTTGTCGAGAACTATATTGCGGACACGGCGCTGCACGTAGCCTCGGCCTACCTGACATTTGTGGCGATCGACCCCAAGGGGAATCATTTGCAAGTTCCGCCGGTGATTCCCGAGACCGCGGAGCAGCAACGGCGTTACGACGATGCAGGTCGGCGGCGCGAGATTCGGCGCGCCGAGTTGGAGCGGCGGCGCAAGGCGAAACGGTAGTCCGCAAACGAGTTGTGATCCGCGTCACAGCCCACCATGCGCAAAGCAGCTGGTCTATACGGTGCTCTCGGGAGATTTTCATGGATAGTGCGCTTCTGGTTCATCGCATTCATTTCGCCTTCACGATTACCTTCCACTATCTCTTTCCGCAGCTCACGATGGGTCTTGCGCCGCTGATTGTGCTGCTCAAGACGCTTGGCTTGCGCCGCAATGATGAGACCTACCATGAGGCGGCACGATTCTGGGCGCGGATTTTCGGCATCAACTTCGTGATGGGCGTGGTGACCGGAATCCCGATGGAATTTCAGTTTGGTACGAACTGGTCGCACTTCTCGCGCTTTGCCGGGGGCGTGATCGGGCAGACACTGGCGATGGAAGGCATGTTTGCTTTTTTCCTGGAGTCGGCGTTTCTGGGCTTGTTTCTTTACGGAGAGAAGCGGCTCAGCCCACGGGCGCACTGGTGGTCTGCGGTAGCGGTATTTCTAGGCTCGTGGCTTTCGGGCTTCTTCATTATTGTCACGGATGCATGGATGCAGCATCCCGTGGGCTACGCCGGGGCTGCGGATGGATCGGTGCAATTGAAGAGCTTCTGGGAACTGGTGCTCAATCCGTGGGCATGGTGGCAGTATGCGCACAATATGAGCGGGGCGGTGATTACGGGCGCGATCGTGATGGCGTCAGTGGGCGCGTTTTACCTGCTATGGGGAAAGTTTGAGGCGCACGCGCGGATATTCCTCAGAGTGGGGGTCGTCGCTGGATTGATCTTCAGCGTCTTGCAGTTGTTTCCCACGGGCGATGGCCAGGGGAGGATGATTGCCGAGCACCAACCTATCACGCTGGCAGCGATGGAAGCGCTCTTCGTCAGCCAAACTGGAGCGCCGCTGGTGCTGATCGGCCAGCCGAACGTGGATCAGCGCAAAATCGATAATCCCATTGAGGTTCCTAACGCCCTCAGCTTTCTGACTTACCGGGCGTGGAAGGCTGACGTGCAGGGGCTCGATTCGTTCCCATCCGACATGTGGCCGGAAAATGTCGCCCTGCTTTATTACAGCTACCACATCATGGTGGGGCTGGGAACGTTCTTCATCGCCATCATGGTCGTGGCTACGTTCTTATTGTGGCGCGAAAAGTTGTTCTCGGCGCGCTGGATGTTGTGGATTCTGATGGTGGCGTTGCCCTTTCCTTACATTGCGAACACCGCCGGATGGATGACGGCGGAACTGGGGCGGCAGCCCTGGCTGGTCTACGGCTTGATGCGCACCGCGGATGGGTTTTCGAAGATGGTATCGGCGGGCAACGCAATGTTCACACTCCTGGGCTTTCTCGGGATGTACACGGTGCTGGGGATTTTATTTCTGTTCTTGGTGCGCCGCGAAATCGAACAAGGGCCGGTGGCGGGACTGAGTACGGGACACTAGAGTAGCGCGGCGCTTTCGGAGTAGCGCCGCCGTACTGGCGCCTGTCCCTTCGGTCAGCTCAGGGCAGGCGGGGCGTCTCTCCCCCAACACCCGAGGGCAAGGACGAGGACTCATGGAAACTCTATGGTTCATGATCGTGGCCGTGATGGTGGCGGCTTACGTGGTGCTGGACGGATTCGATCTGGGCGCAGGGGCGATTTACCTGGGCGCGGGTAAAACGACCGACGAGCGGCGAATGATTTTGCGTGCCATCGGTCCGGTATGGGATGGCAATGAAGTCTGGCTGCTCGCCGCCGGAGGTACGCTCTACTTCGCGTTCCCGCTGCTTTACGCCTCCAGTTTCAGCGGCTTCTATCTGCCGCTGATGATGGTGCTGTGGCTGCTGATGCTGCGCGGTATTGGCATCGAGCTGCGTGCGCACATGGAGAATCCGGTTTGGGTGGGCTTCTTCGATTTAATCTTCTGCGCTTCCAGTGTGCTGCTGGCTATTTTCTTCGGCGCCGCCCTGGGCAACGTGGTGCGCGGCGTGCCTCTCGGTGCGGATGGCTATTTCTTCGAGCCGTTGTGGACGAACTTCAGGGCGAGCGGCAACACTGGAATTCTCGACTGGTATACGGTCCTAACCGGTGTGATCGCTCTGGTCACACTAACGGCGCATGGGTCTTTGTACGTTGCAGTCAAGACGGATGGCGAGTTGAATCAGCGAACCCGCAGCGTGGCGTTGTGGGCATGGCCGCTGCAATTGATCTTGACCATCGTGGGCTTGGTCGCGACGTGCTACGTGCAGCCGACGGTTCTCGACAACTACAGACAGCACGCGGTCGGGTATCTGATCCCGGTACTCGTGTTTGGCAGTCTTGCCGTGATGATCTATGCCATCCGCGAAGGCTTGGACAAAATGGCCTTCGCGGGCTCGGCGTTTTACATCGTGGGGATGCTGGTGGGGGCGGCATTTGCCCTCTATCCCGTGGTGTTGCCGGCTAGCACCGATCCTGTCTACAGTCTAACCATCTACAACACCGCCGCGGGCCGGCACGGGCTGACGGTCGGATTGACGTGGTGGATTCCGGCGATGATTCTGGCCGCGGCCTATTTCGCATTACTGTATCGGATGTTTCGGGGCAAGGTGCGGCTGGAAGGGGAGGGGTACTGAGTTTTTCTGAGCGTCTGGAGAAGGTACAGAGCGGGCGCATCCCTGACAAAACAGACCGGGCGGATTCCTGACACTGTAATCGATTTGCGAAGGCGTGTAGAAAAACGGCATGCCTTGGAAAGCGAGGAGTGTAAGGGAAGAGAA
>Ga0182024_10005385_pt1 | contig 28731 bp, 33 predicted proteins | sample P32metaG_FD_120480 | JGI IMG/M metagenome (GOLD analysis project Ga0182024, IMG submission 120480) | Permafrost microbial communities from Stordalen Mire, Sweden - P3-2 metaG (Illumina Assembly) | ecosystem: Environmental > Terrestrial > Soil > Wetlands > Permafrost | place: Sweden: Stordalen...
GCTCCTCGCCCTGCGCACCGCGCCAGCCTGAGGAGGCGCTACGCAATGTACCGCCCGTCGAACAATTTTCCCCGCAACATCCGCCAGCGAGTTCTCTCACAGCCTGAGAAGCGGGAATGACACGCAAAAGATAAATATCTCGTCCCATTCGGGTCTTGGCGATCTGCGAATTTGCCACTCGCGACTCGTCCGTCAGAGTTTGATCACTAGTTCGCCGAGAAATCTGTCCTCTGGAGCGTGCCCTGCAAGTCCGCAACGCAGTTTGCGAAGGCGCCAAAAGCCGGATCGAAGCCGAGCCTCGCGCAGGCCTGCTGTTCCCTTTGCAAGACAGTGTCGAATGAGGCGGAGAAGTCGGATCCGGCCGATGTCGGACCTTCCGTTGTCTCGATCAACCGACCCATCTGAACCGGCGTGTTTATCATGTCGGAGCTGGGCGTTGCATCGGCCGCTTGCAGGAGGCACACAGCCAGATCGGAGCTATCGGGCTTGAGACCTTCCGCAAAGCATTTGCTGCGGGCGTGTACGACAGCGCGCTCGCGGCTAGCGCTCTCCAGCGAACCCTTAAGGCTTGAGACACAGCCATCGAAATGTTCGTCGTCCGGCTGGACGCGAACAACGACCTCGCAAACCTCCTGAGCCTGGGCGAGTTGGTTCGAGGCCGGAGTGTCGTGAACTTTGGGTGCGGCATCGGCACGGGCAACGAAGCTTGCCAGAATCAGAACACCCATGATGGCCGCCGTCTTCCGCGACGGCACAAGATCGGACGCGCTGGAATTTGCGCGGCTACGAATGGAACTGGTGAAATGAAACATGAGTAGGTCTCCGTTTGGTTTGAAGCGAAATCGTCAGACAGGAGACCCGCGTGCGCGCCGATATATTCCCGCTCAGTTGAGTCTGCCGTGAAGTGTATTCCGACACCGACTCCGAAATCCCTTCAGGAACCCTGCAGGCCGGCGATGGCTCCGTGCCGTGCCAGCCACGGGATCATGCGCGCGAGGACAGCGTCGCGCTTGAGGAACTGGTGTCGGAGTGCGGCAAGCACGTGCAGAGCGAGCAGCGCGTACGTAATCCTGGCGAGAAGGTGGTGGGCTGCAACGGAAAGACCGTACATGCGGAGTTTCTGGTCGAAGGGGATAGTGCCGAGAGAGGGGATATACGGCCAATGCACGACACCAAACAACATGATCGGCGTTGGCAGACTCAATGTGGATGCAATTGCCCATCCTGTGAGCGGCATTGCAAACATGATGAAATAGAAGCCTCGCTCCACGATCTTCGCCGCGCCCTTCTCCCAGGCCTGCATCGTGGTCGCGAACGGTGGCGGCGGATTGAGCAGGCGCCACATCAGACGCAGCACACTCAGAAGAAGGATGGTGATTCCGATGGATTTGTGAATTTGAAGGATAGCGGATCCAAGCGCGCCATGGATCGAATGGAACTGCCAGGCGATAAGGATATTCGCAAGAATCAGCGCGGCAACGACCCAGTGAAAGAAGATCGCGACATAGCTGAACCGCACGACCCTATCATTCATGGGTTCGGGACTGCGGCTTTCCATGACAACAATATCATAGCTCGACATGGAGTTCTCTCGCATGTGTGAGAATTCAGACTCGGCGCGGATCAGTGCGCCGCGATGTAAACGTCGCGCAAGACGTTCGATTCTGTTTCGAGGTCGTCCAGCCTCTGCTTGACGATGTCGCCGACGCTCACGATGCCTGCGAGTCTTCCGTCCGCAATCACCGGCAGTTGCCGTACGCGGTAACGGGTCATGAGATTCATCGCACGTCTGATGCTGTCGCCAGGCGCGATAGTGATGATGGTGAGGGTCAGGACGTCCTTCACGGCCATGGAGAGCGCATGTTCTCCAAAACGCGAAATGGCACTCACGACGTCGCGCTCCGACACGATGCCAGCGATTGCATCGCCGCTCTTCACCACCAGGGCCGCGACGCCGCGCTCGCGCATCTGATCGACGGCATTCTTGACCGTCGCGGTCGGACGGATCGTGAAAACCTTGCTGCCCTTGCGGTCCAGGATATTCTGTATGGTCATTGAGTATTGCCTGACGGTAAGTGTGGGTGCCGACCGGTTGAACCACGATCGGCTCTGCTAACGATTAAGGTACCTACGCGAACGTAAAAATGGCCCACGCCGCCCCAAAAGTCGTGAAGGCGAGCAAAACTCCGACCGCTCGACGGGCGCGCAACCGAATCCGACTGGACGCTTCGTTTATCTTATGGTCGCGCGCGAAATCATCGAGGCGCAGCGGACATTTGTCCGCGCCGGTCCTGCTGCGCCCGAACTCGCGCACAGGATCCGCTCCGGACCGACGCAGGTCGGCCGTCTTTCGGAGCGGCGCCGGATCCGAAGCGCTGGATTCCGCGCCATTGCGAATGGTGCGAGCCAAATGACGCATGAGCGGGTCTCCGTTTGTTTGTAGTGACATCGTCAGAAACAAGACCCGCGCACGCGCTGATTTATTCCTGCTCTGGCGCGATTGCGCGAGACTGCAGAGGACCATGCTCCGTGTCGTTCAATCCGGAGCGGAAGGCTTTGATGCCTTTGGCGACATCGCCCATCAGGTCGGAAATCTTGCCGCGCCCGCCGAATAGCAGAAGCGCGACCACGGCCAGAATCAAAATGTGCCAGATGCTGAGCGTACCCATGAAACTCTCCTTCGGTCGGCCGGGCTTGGTGCGTTCGCCGTCCCGCTTGCGCGGGAACAGCGTTCGATGCCCGTGGTTCTCTGTGCCAGCGCAGTCCGCGCGCAAGGCGTGGACGGGACGCCGAGGGGCTGGCGTCCCGTCCATTGTAGAGCGGCCGTCGCTTTGGGGGGGCTTGGAGCAACGGATCGCCCATGCGGTCTCACGACTGCGTCGAACGCGGCGTGAGGAAAGACTCAGGCAGCTCTTACTTCACAATGATCGCGGCCATCATTCTGGGATGGATCGAGCAGAGATATTTGTAAGTGCCGGACTTGACGAATTTGAATGTATATTTGTCGTTCTGGTCGAGCGCGCCAGAGCGAAACAGACCGTCCACGCTCGTGACCGTATGAGGTTCGCCGTCCATATTTTGCCAGGTCACGGACGTACCGGCCTTGACCGTCAGCGACATGGGGGAGAAGTCGAAATTCTTCATGACGACCGAATTCGCCTCATGTGCATCTGCAATGCCGATGACCGATATCGGAGCGGCGGCGAACAGCATTGCGGCTGCGAGGGCGTCGATGAGATTGCGGCCGGATGTTTTCATAAGCATGTGACTGTCCTTGAAAGGTGTGGGGTTGAAGCTCATCCGAGCGTCGTATCGGTCAGCGAAGCGGAAAGCGGATGAGCCAGGACCTTGATGCTGGTGATGCCCAGCATTTTCGGAAGCTGATCGCTCGCAACCTTGAGCGGTCCGGGCCCCGGGCCGACGCCGGCCGTGGGCTGCGGGTAGGCGGTCGATCGCGCGGTATGGAAAGTGATGTTGCCTTCCACCTTCTGCACGATCTGATGGATGTGGCCGTTCAAGACGGTGACGGAACCGAACCGCTTCAGATAGCTCGTCGCCTGATCGGCGTCGCCGGTCCCCCAGCCCCATGGCTCGTAGATGGTCCACATGGGCATATGGGCAAACACGACGATTGGGGTGCTCGCGGAACGCCCTTTTAGATCCTGTTCCAGCCAGGCGAGCTGCGCGTCCCCGAATGCTCCCAGTCCGTTCGGTTTGAAGTTCATCACGTTGACGAGCGCAACGAAGTGAACGCCGTTGTGGTCGAAGGTGTAGTAACCCTTGTTTGCGGAGGCCTTGCCGAAACGGCTGAAATATTCGGTACCGAGACCGTCGGTGACGTCGTGCTCCCCGGGCACGGTGTGGAGTTCGCTGATGTTCAATCCCGACATCAGTTGCGCCGCCGCGTCGAATTCCTGGGGCTTCGAAAGATGGGTGATATCGCCCGTATGAATGGCGAGCGCCGGTTTCACAGGCATGGCGTTGATGAGGTCGATGGTTTGCTTCAGCGTGCCGGCGACATCGGGATTGGCTTCCTTGTTGAACCCGATATGCGTGTCGCTGATCTGGAGGAACAGAGGGATGCCGCTGACGCGTGTCGCATGTTTCTTCGACGCCGCTATGGCCAGGTCGAGCGGTGCCAGAACGCCGCCCGACAGCATGAAGAGCGTGCCTGCACCGCCGAAGGCCAAGCATTTCAGTGCGCCGCGGCGCGATGTGTCGATTTCAGTTTCGGATGACATGTAAGCCTCTCCATTGGATTCGAGAGGCTGGACTCGCAACGCTCGCGATTTATTCCCGGCGGATGGGAGCCCCTGCATTCTGAATCAGCCGCGTCAGCGTTTTCATCTCGTCGAGGCCTGCATCCGATACGGCGCAGAATGCAATGTTTCCGCTCTTCCAGAATAAAAGGTGATAACCGTTGCGCAGTCCTTCAGCCGGCAAATGCTCATCGCCAGCGGCCCACGCAAAGACGTTGATGATGTGCTTGCCGTGCCGGTAAACCACGACGGCCGCCCTATGGCCGTCGATATAATCCGCGCGTCCTCCGACGAGAGTGAAACTTTGAGCTGCGAAATTGATCGCCGGCGGCGAGACGTCGGTATGGCCGGCGAACCACGGCTTGACCGTATGACGGTCGCTCGACACCACGTCGATCAGGTGATCCGACATCATTGAACGTAGATGCGCGTTGGTCAGATCGTCGACCAGCAGATTCGACCCCGGCTGCAACAAGAGGAAGAATGCCAGCACGGCGGCGAGCGCCGTCACACCGCCCCCGCTGACCGCACCCGTCAGGAACGATATTCCGGGCCAACTCTTCCGGCGCCGGGATCGATCGCCATCTTCATCGTCCAGAGCATCGGCAATGCGTTCCCGAAATTCACTGCTCGCGCGATGATAGGGCGCGCTTTCCCGCAATGCGCTGCGCGCGGTTTCCAGATCTTTTAGCAGCGCGGCGCAATCGGTACAGGTCTCCAGGTGACGCTCGACTTCGGCCGCCGCGCCGGCATCGAGTTCGCCGTCGAAATATGCATGCACGCGCAACGCTTCACTGCACGACATGGCGGATTCCTTCCACGTCGCTTAGCCATCTTTCCTTCAGCATGCCGCGCGCTCGGGCCAATCGTGACATGACGGTGCCGATCGGCGAGCCGGTGATCTGGGCAATCTCGCGATAGGACAAATCCTCCATTTCCCGCAGCACCAGAACCTCACGAAACTCCTGCGGCAATTTGGCGACGGCCGCGCCTAACCGGCGTCCTTCATCGGCGCGAATCGCGGCTGCTTCGGGGTCCGGCGCATCGGCGACCAGCGCGGGATCGCCAGTCTCTGATTCACCATCCGGTTCGATCGGAACGGTCCGTGTCCGGCGCGACTGACCTGCTGCCGTGAGAAAACAGTTGCGGACGATCGAAAGCAGCCAAGGCTTCACATTGTCTCCCCGAAACGAGTCGAAGGCGCGGAAAGCTCGCAGCATGGCGTCCTGCACAATGTCATCAGCGTCCAGCGGCGGCCGCGCGAGCCATCTCGCAAGATTGTAGGCCGCATCGAGGTGCGGGAGGGCTTGCGCTTCGAACCGCGCGCGCCGATCGCTCATTCTTCCGCCCCCACCGTCCCGCGTCCGTGCTTTCTCCGAGGGTTACATACCCCAAGACCCGGCCATCGGGATATTTATTCCCGCCTCGATGGGGGTGCTTTGCCTTATTTCGGCTGCATCGTCATCGCGGCCGGCTCCGAGGCGGGCGGATAGGCGCGCGTTTGGTCGGCAAGTTGCGCGAGGGAGATCGCGTATTCTGTTGCTCGCGCAATGAATCGGCCGACCGGCCAATTGCTTCGGAGAGCTGCAGCAACTGTCGGGCCAAGGGAGTGGTTTTGCGCCAGATCATGCCAACGGTTCGCGAGGGTTGAGGATCTTCAAAGCGTGACACGCACACCGAGGCTGAACGTGTCTCCAGCGCTACGGCCATTTCGGGAATCAGGGTCACACCCAGGCCAGCCCCGACCATCTGCACAAGCGTAGACAACGAATTGGCGTCAAGCGTCTCCCGCGGCATCGCCGCATTCATCTTGCAGAACGACAGCGCCTGTGCGCGAAAACAGTGGCCCTCTTCCAGGAGCAAAAGTCTCATTTCGCGCAGCATTTCGCTATTTGGTACCGGCGTGCCCTCCGCCTCGTCCGGACGCACGAGCAGGAAGTTTTCGGTAAAGAGCGGGACCTCCGTAAGCGAAGGTTCCGACAACGGCAACGCAACAACGGCCGCATCGAGCCGGCCCTCGATAAGCTCCTGTATCAGCTTTGACGTAAGCGCCTCGCGCACGCACGTGAACATCGAGTTGCGAATGTGTTCTCGCAAGATTTCCAATGACCGTAGGCAGCAGATAGGGTGCGATCGTAGGGATCATTCCGATCCGGACCCGGCCCGCAAGCCTGTTCCGCGATGCTCTTGCGAGGTCGCCAAGTTCATCGACCGAGCGCAGAATTTGGCGAATTGCTTCCGCGGCTTCTTCTCCGAAAGTTGTGAGGCGTAGCTGTCGCGCGCCTCGCTCGATCAGCACGGCGCCGAGAGCGCCCTCCAGGTCCTTGATCTGCATCGACAGAGCCGGCTGCGTGACGGCACAGACTGCCGCCGCATGACCGAAGTGCTTGTTGCGTGCCAGCGCATCGAAATAGCGAAGCTGCTTGAGAGTAATGTTGTCCATAAGCGCAGCTTATCTACTGTATCAGAAAAATCAATTTGTCTTATCATATGGGAGTTCGTACGAGTCCCGTGCCGGAAAATCACGGACAAGGACGGAGGATAAAATGGGTGACGAGAGCAGGTGCCCGGTCATGCATGGCGACCGCCGCAGGACAGTGAGCAACCGCGATTGGTGGCCGAATCAGTTGAACCTTCAGGTTCTCCACCATCACTCCCCTCTCTCCGATCCAATGGACAGGGCATTTGATTACGCCAAGGAGTTCGAGACTCTCGATCTCAAAGCGGTGATCACCGACCTGCACGCGCTGATGACAGACTCGCAGGATTGGTGGCCCGCGGATTTCGGTCACTATGGTGGATTGTTCATCCGCTTGGCCTGGCACAGCGCGGGCACCTACCGTGTCACCGATGGCCGGGGCGGCGGCGGCGCCGGGCAACAGCGCTTCGCGCCACTCAACAGCTGGCCCGACAACGCGAACCTCGACAAGGCGCGCCGGCTGCTTTGGCCGATCAAGCAGAAATACGGCCGGAAAATCTCCTGGGCCGACCTCATGATACTCGCCGGCAATGTTGCCCTCGATTCGATGGGCTTCAAAACCTTTGGTTTCGGCGGCGGCCGGCCCGACGTTTGGGAGCCCGAAGAGCTATACTGGGGTCCGGAAGGAACGTGGCTGGGTGATGAGCGATACAGCGGCGAACGCGAGCTTCACAAGCCGCTCGGCGCGGTACAGATGGGTCTGATTTACGTCAATCCGGAAGGCCCGAACGGCAAGCCCGATCCTGTTGCTGCGGCGCACGACATCCGCGAAACATTCGCGCGCATGGCGATGAACGACGAAGAAACCGTCGCTCTCATTGCCGGCGGTCACAGCTTCGGGAAAACCCATGGCGCCGGCGATCCGTCACTGATCGGCCCGGAGCCCGAAGGCGCCACCATCGAGGATCAGGGCCTCGGCTGGAAGAGCAGGCATGGCACGGGCCTTGGGGCCGATGCCATTACTGGTGGTCCCGAAGTCACCTGGTCACAGACGCCGACGAAGTGGAGCAATCATTTCTTCGACAACCTGTTCAACAACGAATGGGAGTTGACGAAGAGTCCGGCAGGCGCCTGGCAGTGGAAGGCAAAGGGCGCTGCGCCCACCGTCCCTGACGCCTACAACAGGTCAAAAAAGCATGTACCAACCATGCTCACCACAGACCTCTCGCTGCGGGTCGACCCGGCGTACGAGAAAATCTCGCGGCGTTTTTACGAGCGCCCCGAGCTGTTCGCGGATGCTTTCGCCCGCGCGTGGTTCAAGCTGACGCATCGCGATATGGGCCCGATCGCTCGCTACCTCGGCCCGCTCGTGCCGAAGGAAGCGCTCCCCTGGCAAGACCCCATTCCCGCCGTGGATCATCCTTTGATCGGCGAGCAGGACATCGCCGCGCTCAAGGCGAAGATTCTCGCCTCCGGCCTGTCTGTTTCGCAGCTGGTTTCAACTGCCTGGGCTTCTGCGTCGACGTTCCGCGGATCCGACAAGCGTGGCGGAGCCAACGGCGCACGCATACGCCTCGCACCGCAAAAGGATTGGGAGGTGAACGAGCCTGCCCAACTGAAAAAGGTGCTTCAGACGCTCGAAATGATCCAGAAGGAGTTCATCGGTTCGGCTATCGGCGGCAAGAAAATCTCGCTGGCCGACCTCATCGTCCTCGCCGGCGGCGCCGCAATCGAGAAAGCCGCAAAGGATGCAGGGCACAACGTACAGGTTCCCTTCACGCCTGGACGCATGGACGCGTCGCAGGAGCAAACCGACGGTCCGTCCTTCGAGCCACTTGAGCCGTCCGATGACGGTTTCCGCAACTATCGCCGCGGCCAGCCGCTCATGGCGCCCGAGGAAGCGTTGGTGGATCGGGCGCAACTGCTGACGTTGACGGCGCCTGAGATGATGGTTCTGGTCGGTGGCTTACGCGTCCTTGGGGCAAATTCCGGGCAGTCCAAGCATGGTGTCTTCACAACGAAGCCGGAGACGCTGACCAACGACTTCTTCGTCAATCTGCTCGACATGGGCACGCAATGGCAGCCTGCCGCCGGTTCTGAAGGCGTGTACGAGGGGCGCGACCGCAAGAAGCAGTAGAGCAAGTGGACCGGCACACGCGTTGACTTGATCTTCGGTTCCCACTCGCAACTGCGTGCGCTCGCGGAAGTCTATGGGTGTTCGGACTCGAAGGAGAAGTTTGTAAAGGACTTTGTATGTGCGTGGGCCAAGGTCATGAACCTCGATCGCTTCGACCTCGTCTGATTATCGTTTCCCAGCTTGGCTCAGCATGAGGGTAAGAAAGAGGCCTCACCCTGAACCTGTCGAAGGGTGAACCGCCATCGCGTACGACAAATCACAAAAGTGTCACCCGATTATCCCGTGCGTCGGGAATAAACAGGAATGGCGCGCAGTCTCTTGAGGGTCACGTCCCGATCAAACGGACAAAAGGAGAATTAACCAATGCTGCCTCGCTTCCCTTCAGGACTTGCACGCCGTTTTCGCACTGCTGTTTCCGCCGTCCTGGGCGTTGCGCTTCTCGCTTCGGCCGGAACGGCTGCGCTGGCCTCCGGCAATTGGTCCGAATTCGGGTTCGTGCCGCATGGCGGCCGATATAATCCGCATGAGAATATCCTGAATACGACGAATGTGGGTGCGCTCAAGGTGCTTTGGTCGGCACAAGACGGCTCGTTTCCATTCACCGCGCCGGCGGTTGTCGATGGCGTTGTCTATAGCGGGACGAATGCTTTCGACGCAGCAACGGGCCAGCTCTTGTGGGCCACGAATTCAGGCGGGATCTCCCCGGCGGTCAGTAAGGGTACGGTCTACATTGACACGCAAAACGGCCTCTGCGCTTACGTCGCCGCCAACGGGACGAACCTATGGTGCGCGGGGAACAACTACTTGCCGGACGCACCTTCGGGAGCAGCCGTGGTCGACGGCATCGCGTATTTCGGGTCAGCGCTCGGGAGCGTCTTTGCGATCGACGCGGCCACCGGAGCGCAACTCTGGTCGGCGCCGATCAGCTCCGACAACGCTGCTTCCTCACCGGCGGTGCCCAATGGCGTGGTCTATATCAACGGGGACGGGCTTTTCGCCTTCGACGCGAAGACTGGTGCACAGCTCTGGTCTTCGTCGATCACGGACGGTACCTCCTCGCCGGCCGTGGCGGGAGGTGTCGTTTATTGCAGCGGCCGTGTCCTTGCCGCGTTCAATGCGACGACGGGCGCCGTACTTTGGTCGGCATCGCCCGGCGGCCCACTTTCGATACTGGGGGATTCGCCCGCCGTGGCAAATGGCATCGTCTATATCGGCGCGTCTGTCACGGGCCAGCACGGGTCATCAAGCGGCGTGCTCTATGCGCTCAAGGCACGTACGGGCAAAGTTGTCTGGTCCACGCCCGTGGCGAGCGGGATCACATCCTCGCCGGCCATCGCCAATGGCGTCGTCTATGTCGGATCAGATGACGGCACCCTCTATGCGTTCAACGCAAAGACTGGCGCGGAGCTCGCGGCCGTCGCCGGACAGTCATCGCCAACAGTGGTGAATGGAATGGTCTATTCGGAAACGACGGTGTCTGGTGAGCTTTTCGCGCTTGGTCTCGGCGCGGGCGAAGTTGGCCGGGCCCGCGCGCCATAAGGCAGTGGCGGGGGCCTGCTATGGCGCCCGTGTCCACGCTGCGTTGCTGGGATAGTCGCCGGTGCGAATGGCTGCGGAATAATTATCAGTACGAAGTTTTGGTAGTTCAGCCGTCTGCACGGGTCGCAGACGGCTGTTTTGCATCGATCGTGTTCCTGGAACGCACAACAGATAAAAAAGCGATTTCATCTTCGCGCTCGGCGGGAATAAGCAACGGTTAATCGGCGTCTATGTGCCGTAGGGGTCATGTGCCACTGATACGAACAACAGGAGTCTACACAAATGCCGCCTCTTCGTTTATTCCCGATCGCGTCCCGCTTTCGCGTCGCCGCAACCGCCGCTCTTGGAATCGCGTTGCTGAGCTCGGCTGGAACTGCCGCGCTTGCTTCCGGTTGGAGCACGCCGCAGCTGCTGAGCTCAGGCGGCAACGGTTTCGATCCCTCGGTAGCAATCGACTCGAACGGAAATGCGCTCGTCGTGTGGTTCGAAAATCTCGGAAGCGGTAGCGGCGACGTCCAGTTTGCCGTTCATCCCAACGGAGGCGCCTGGAAAAGCAAGGATCTGATTCCGCCGTCGAACGACCTCATCGTGCCCGAGCCCGTCGTTCATGAAACGGCCGCCGGCACTGCAACGGCCGTCTGGTGGACGACTGCGGGTGCATTTACCGCAGACCGCCCGGCCGGCGGATCGTGGACAACCCCACTGCTCGTTCTTCCAGGCATCGCCGGAGCGCCGGCATTCACGATGAACTCGCAGGGCGCGGCCGTGCTCGAATGGGAGACCGGCCAGTGCGCAATCCGCGATATCGGCAGCTGCACCATCATGACTTTGACGCGGCCTGCCGGAGGTGCCTGGGGACGGCCAGTCTCCGTCGAAACTACGTCGGACCGTTTCCAGCCCGATTCCGTTGTCATCGGCGAAGGCGGCGACGCGATGGTGACATGGGAAACCTATCAAGCGTCGTGCCAACCGAGACGCTGCACCCGATCAAACTTCATCCTTTTCGCGGCGCGGCAACCTGCCGGGACCACGAACTGGCAGATTGACCACTCGTCCCTGGCCGGGCCCGATCCTGTTTCTCACGTCGGAGCAGCCAGCCTAGACAAAAATAATCTCGCCGCGGTGTTCATCGACTCGCAGGCGACCGGGATCACGGCCGTTACTGAGCCGTCCGGCAGCCAGTCCTTCGGGGCGCCCGTGAGCGTGACGAGCGACACGGACATAACACTCGGGGGCGCGCAGACCGATCCCTCTGGAGACGTGACACTGGTTGGCCTTGAGGGCACCGCCAAGCAGGTTGTGGCCATTTCAGGCAATTTCGAAACAAACACCTGGAACGGCGTCACCACTCTGTCGACAGCGGATACGGATATCAGTCAGTCCAGCTTTCCCGTCGTGTTTGCCGTGGGCACCGACGGCGAGAGCGTCGCGGCGTGGCCACAGGCCAGCACCATGGAAGCTCTGGACGACAATGTTGTCGTGTCGGTGAGTCCGTCGCCCGGTGCACCGTGGAGCAAGCCCGTGATTATCGCCAACAACTCGGAGCTCGGTCTGCCGCAATCGGTCAGCGTCAACAGCTCCGGCCAAGCCGTGCTTTCGTACTTCGACCTGAATGCAACGACCAGCGCCGATGAAATATTCGGCACGGTTTACAAGCCGCAAACACCCCGCGAACACCGGTAGAAATCCGAATCTTGGGCGCCGGCCTCCACATCCGCGGGGGCCGGCGCATCCTCCTCGAATTCTGCGAGTCGTCGAGTACGAACAGTCTTGACAAGATGGCACGCCGTCGGGGAAAGCGCCGAAGAGTGAAACGCCGCCGCCCGGCAGATACGGCGCGTGCTGCAAGACTCCGAATTCCCCTCTCCCCTTGTGGGAGAGGGATGCAGATTCGGGCTTCGAAACCGCTCCGAAATGGGTGAGGGGTCGACGTGCCTTGGATGTATTTGCTCATTGATGTCACGCAATCGTGGAATCGGTGAGCAATAACGGAGCGTCCATGCACGCCATGTCGCAGATTGCTGTGGGTTACGTTGTTCCGGCCGCCGCGATGGAGCAGGCCGCTTCCTGCTTTGCGCGCGGCGACCAGCGTGGCATGCGGGCCGCACTGGCGCCGCACGCGTTCGAGCCTTTCGCGTGGAGCGGCTACGTCATCGTCGTCCTGAACGAGTGGCTGCGCGAACGCGAGGTCGAAGTGCCGGTGAGCGGCGAGGCCGTCGTTCGACGCCTCGTCGAGATGCACGCTCCCATGCTGTGCGCGCGGGGCGCAGAGGCCACGGCACTCGCCCCGCGCCTCGACGCGTTGAATCCGTCATCGGAAGAACTCGCGCGCTATTGGACGGAGTTCACCGGCGAGAACGTACCCGAGGCGCCGCAATTCATGACCGACGCCTTTGGTTGGCTCACTCGGCTTGCGCACGCCGGTGCGGGCGCCGATTGGTGTGTCCTGTTCGAAGGATGATCTGGCAGGCCGGCCCGCGCACGGAACTTCATTTCCGGGCGGCCGCTCTATGTTGCGACAGCAAGTTTCCTGAAGGCGGTCGCAAACCGGATTCGGAACAGCCAGTAGATCATCAAAACCAAAGGCGCAAACGCCGGCACGAAGAGAAGCGGCGATCCGTGCATGAACGCCGGCATGACTTTCTGCTGGCCGAGGAAGAATGACGCTGCGGCGAAGAACAAAGCAAAGCACATGCGCCACAAATGCCGCGCGATGCGTTGCGTCCCGGAAATGCCGCCCCGCCGGATCACCCGGAAATCGAGAGTCGCGAAGAGGGCTGCGACGACCGCAAACGTGTAGTAGAACGGGGCGCGATATCCATCCAGCTCGCCGCCATTTACCGTCGCCTGCACGCCCCAGATCACGAACGCGAACGCCACGCAAAGGATGGCGATCAGCGATCCATACTCGAAGCGGCCGACGCTCCCTGGTTTGCGTCTGACGGTCATCCAGGCGGTGGCCACGAGATAGAATGCCAATATGCCGCCGGCGATGTTGCTCGGTTGATGAATCCAGACGGCGAGGGAGGCGGCCACCGCCCCCATGATGAGCATGGCAACCACGAACACTTTGCCGGACGCACGATGCAGGCGCTCGCCTTTTCGGACGAACACCGCCGCATAGCCGGAGAGTATGCCGACGCTTCCTCCGCCGATATGCAGAACCAGGGCCAGGACCACCACGGCGAAAATCCACCAGGGCGCGCCTGCGGGGAGATGAGAGATCGAGAGCGGCATCGCGGAGTTCATGTGGGGTTACCCCGCGCGGCGGACCCGAGCAGCGCGAACATTCCAACCGCGGCTTCGGCCCCGGCGGCGTTGAAGCGGTCGAGGGGAATCCCGTCGGCGGTTGTCATCACCCGGCGGGTCATGAGAATGGAGTTCGCGCCCTGGATCGCCTTCACAAGCATGACTGGCACGAAGATCCAGATCGCAAGCCAGTGGCGGCGACAGGCGTTGTCGAACTGTTTGGAAAAGATGCGGTCGAGCATGCAATACCCCTTCTGGAAGACGGTTTGCCGCAAACTTGTGGCTTGCCCATGATCCGGCAGTCCTTGATTCTAGCTTATCGGGGCCGGTTCGAATGGACATGACGCCACGTATCAAAAGCATGACCGCCTGCATCAAGGGGCGCCGGAGCGATGCCTGAGCTCACGGTGGCAGCGGGATTGGCGTGCGGATTGATGGAACTGGCCGTATCGAAAGGGGCGAGTCGGACCATGCTGGCCGAGCGCGCCGGGATTGCCGGGGAGGATATCGACGACCAGGACAAGCGCGTCCCGTTCGCGAACTACGTCGCGCTCATGCGAGCGGGCAAGGAGCTCACCAACGATCCCGCGCTGGCGCTTCACTTTGGCGAAACGAACGATCTGTCGCAGATTTCGATCGTCGGACTGCTTGGTTTCGCCTCCGCGACGATGGCCGACGCGCTCATGCAGCTCAATCGCTACGGGCGCCTGGTCATCGAATTCGACGGTCCCAGGGACCGCTTTCGGGTCTCACGCAGAAGCACGGGACTCTGGATCGTGGACACCCGCGAGAACCCCAACGATTTTCCCGAGCTCACCGAATCCACCTTCGCGCGCATGATTTGCGGACCGCGCCAGTTCGGCGTCACGCAGCTGGCCAAAGTGGTGCACGTCACCCACGCGGCGCCGGCATATCGCGCGGAGTACGAACGCATCCTTGGGGCACCGGTGGTTTTCGATAGCGGCGAAAACGCGATCCTGGTCGACGACGCCTGGATGAACCACAGGATCGCACTCCAGCCGCGTTACGTCTTCGGCATATTGAGTGAGCACGCCGACGCGTTGCTCAAGAGCCTGGAGAACTCGAAATCCGTGCGGGGCCGGGTCGAGAGCCTGCTGATGCCGATCCTGCACACGGGCGACGCCAGCATGGACATGATCGCCGGCAGGCTTGGCCTCAGCCGGCAGACGCTTTTGCGCCGGCTCAAAGCGGAGGGCACGACCTTCGAGAAAGTATTGGACGAGCTGCGCCGCCAACTGGCGCTCGGCTATCTGGGCGGCAAGAAGGTCTCGGTCAACGAGACGGCCTACCTCGTCGGCTTTTCCGAACCGGCGGCCTTCAGCCGCGCCTTCAAGCGCTGGACCGGCACGAGTCCCCGCAGGATGCGCGATTCAGGGGTGGGGCGCGCTTCAATTGCCTGAACTATCAAATGATAGTAGACCCTGCCGCGAACGGGCTGTCGCACGGGCGGCAGTCTGCAACAAGATGGGGTAATTATCATGAAAACTCTGGTTTCCATTTGTACCGCCATGCTGCTCATGACGGGTTCGGCCATTGCAGCCGACATGTCCACGACGCAGCAGAAACTTGTCGACATGGAAGCGGCCTGGTCGAAGGCAATTGTCGCGAAAGACACCACGGCAGTCTCGGCCATCGTTGCAGACGATTGGATGGGGCAGAACCCCGGCGGCAAGATGGAGGACAAGGCCGGCCTGCTCGCGGATATGAAATCGGGAACCACGGCGGCAACGAGCATGACCAATCACGACGTCCATGTGCGCGTGATGGGCAAAATGGCTGTGGTGCAGGGCGCCGACGACGAGAAGAGTACCAACAAGGGCAAGGACACGAGCGGCGCCTACACCTGGATGGACGTCTTCGAAAACCGCGACGGCAAATGGGTCGCCATCGCCTCGCAGGTGACCAAGACCGCGCCGTAAATTCCGCGCTCGGTGTTTGTGCGGACCCCTCACCCGCTTTGGAGCGGTTGCGGGGACAGCATGTTTAACCCCTCTCCCACAAGGGGAGAGGGGACTCTTCGCGCTAATTTTCCGCTGTTTAAATCCTCATGCAGGACTCCGAATTCCCCTCTCCCCTTGTGGGAGAGGTGTGCGAGATGAGGGCTCTCAACCGCCTGAGCGCGGGTGAGGGGTTCGCCGCATCGCGCATGTAGAAATGTTCACAAACGCGCGGAGCCTTTAGAGGGCGATTGACAGGTCTCAGAACACATGCCAAATTTTTGGCATGTCGAAAGGCGAGCGAACGAAGAGCGCGCGCGGGTCCGGGGAGAAATCCGCCAGCGACCTCCCCAATCAACACAGCCGCCGCGAGCGCGAGATCATGGATGCGCTCTATAGGCTCGAAAAGGCGTCCGCCGCGGAAATCCGCGAGCAGATGCCCGATCCTCCTACCTATACCGCCATCCGCACCCATCTCTCGATTCTCGAAAAGAAGGGCCATGTGCGCCACGAAAGCGACGGCACCCGCTACATCTACGAACCGCTGATTGCGCGGGAGCAGATGGGCCGCCGCGCCATCGATTCGCTCCTGCAGACCTTCTTCGACAATTCCGTGGAGCGCGCCGTCACCGCGCTCCTGACGCGCCAGGACGCAAACATTCCGCACGCGGATCTCGACCGGCTGGCGCGCCTCATCGACAAAGCCAGGAAGGAGGGACGATGACCGAGCTCATTGCATTGCGCGCGCTTCTCTTTGCGGTCGAATTGCTCGCGGGATCGGCTGTGATCCTGTCATTCGCCTGGGGTCTGGCCGCGCAGAGATCGGCCAGCGCGCGCCACCTCACCTGGGCGGGCGCCTTCGCCGCGCTGCTCGCGTTGCCGGTGCTCGTGGCGATTTTTCCCTCCGCGTTTCATCTCCAGCTTCCCGCGCCGCCGCGCCTGCCGCTCGCGCAACCCTTCGATGTCGTCGAAATGGCGGCGATTCCCGCGCCGCAGCCAGGCGGTTTCTCTCTCGACGCACCCAATATTGCGCTTGCTCTGGGTGCGCTCTGGATCGTGGGCGTGTGCGCGGCCGCGGCGCGCCTCACCGTTGCCGCGTTCTGCCTCTCCGCGCTCAGGCGCCGCAGCCGTCTCTATGCCTTGCCACCGCAGGCTCTGCCCAGAATTGCCGCAACGCACCGCGAATGCGAGTTGCGCCTTTCCGAGAGGAATATCGGTCCGATCGCCTGGGGGCTGTTCCAGCCCATCATCCTGCTGCCGGAGAGCGCCGTCTCGTGGCCGCGCGAGCGTCTGCACGCCGTTCTGCTGCACGAGCTCGCGCATATCCGCCGGCGCGACTGGACTGTCCAGGCGCTGTCACATCTGGTCTGTGCGCTTTATTGGCCCAATCCGCTCGTCTGGATAGGTGCGAAAAACCTTCGGCGCGAAGCCGAGATCGCCGCAGACGATGCGGTGATCGTCTCGGGCGTCAGGCCATCTTCCTATGCCGGCGAATTGCTCGATCTTGCGGCAGAGTTCCGGGTGCGACGGCCGCCGGCGCTCGCGAATATGGCATTGTTCATGGCCGAGCCTTCGGCGCTCGAAGTGCGCGTCGAATCGGTTCTTGCCCCAACTTCACTGCGCACGGGAGTGACACCAATGGATGTTGTGAAAATTACAGCCACCGGACTCTTCGCCACCGCGGCAATCGCGTTTGCCTGTCCCTCGCTCGCGCAGGAAGGGCAGCCCGCGCCCGTGACGGCCGCGCCCCTCCCGCCCCCTCCGCCCGATGCGCCGCGTCCTCCCGATGCTCCACCTGCGCCAGAGGTGCCACCGGCTCCGCCGACGCCTCCCGCTCCGCCCGCGCCGACCGCGGATTTTGAAGCTCCCGCCATGGAACATATTCATGTGCATCTGGATTCGCGCGAACTGCAGAAGTTGAAGCACATCGACATGAAGCACATACACATCGCGATCGAGAGAGCGAAGCGTGAAGCGCGCGAGGCAATCAGGCAAGCGAGGCCTGAAATTGAACGTGCCGTCCGCGAAGCGCATGTGAGCGAGGATGCGATGCGCGCCGTAGAAGCAGCGCAGCCCGAGATGGACAGGGCGGTAACCGAGGCGATGAAGGCACGTCCCGAGATCGACCAGGCGTGGGCCAAGGCTCGGCCGGAGGTGGGAAAAGCGCTCGCAGACGCGCGCGCGGAACTCAGGAAGGCGCACCTCGACATGAAGGTGCAAGAGAACGTGGATGACGCGCTGATGCGCGCGGAGATCCGGATCGAAGCCGTGGAATCGCGCAACCACGACAGGGAAAACCGCCGCGAACAACGAAGCGAAGAGTCAGATGCGCCGGACAGCCCGGATACTCCCGATACGCCGGACGAGAACTAACCGGCACACGCCCCGAACTTTCCTCCCACAGTTCTGGGGGAGGTGGCCAGAACGGCCGGAGGGGGCGCGGCGCTGAATGCTAGGCGCGCTCAGCGGAGCGAGCGTCAACGTTTGCGGCCAGCAGTGGGGTGGCAAGTCTAATTGTGGCTTTGAGCGCAAACTCCTGAGTCAATTTGATTCATGTTGCGCGAACGCGGTTTGTTGAGCCACCGGAACCGCGCGCGTTCTCACGGAGCCAATGACAAGTAGCACCGCGCCGCCGAGGGTGCAGAGCGCGGCATGCATCGACCAGAGCTCGAACGCGGTTAGCCTTTCGTAGAGCGCGCCGAGGCGACCGCTGATCACGCTGCCCAGGAAGACGGACAGATAATAGGCGCCTATCATGGTCGCGTCACGCTGCGTGGGGCTGAGCGTGAAAACAGCGCAACCACGATCGGCGAGAAATAAAGCCAGCCGATATTCGAGCCGAAGTGAAAGGCCACCGTCCACAGGAGGGGCGCGCGTCCGCCCGGCCACGCAAAAAGCCCGGCGCAGCCGAGCCAGAAGGTCGAAACCGCAAAGAGGAAACAGCCGATCGCCATCTTTGTGAGTTCGTTCGGTTCGCGTCCGCGCGATGCCTGCCAGCGTCAGAACACGAGCAAAGGCGGCAGGCACAGGAACGGCGAGAGGCCGTCGAGCGATTGCAGCCACGGCACCGGCATCGTCCAATGGCCGAAGCGCAGCGCGACGTGATCGCGCGCCCAGAGATTGTAGGTTCCAGACCTGGCTTTGCGCGATCCAGAACAGAGACGCGACAGGCACAAGCAGCAGGAGAAACTGCACGGCGCGGCGCTCGCTTCGCGTGAGTGGTTCACGGCGCGCGCTCGTTGGTCCGCGCGGCGCTTCTTTGGGCAGATTCCGCCGCCCTGCGAGATAGATGCAAAGCCCGAACAGCATGCCGAATCCCGCGAAGGCAAAGCCCGTGTGCCAGCCATAGGCCTGGCGTAGCGCGCCGGTCGCGAGCGGGGCGATGAACGCGCCGAGATTGATCGCGCTGCCGTAGATCTGAAAAGCAAAGGTGCGGCGGCGATCGTCGGGTGCGTACAATTCGCCCAGCTGCGGCGCCAGATTGCCGCGCAGAAGCCCGGCGCCGAGGATCAGAAAAAGCAACGCAAGCAGGAAGGATTCGTCGAAGGCCATGCAGAAATGTCCGGCCGTCATCAACAGCGCGCCAAGCGAGACGGCACGAATCCGCCCGAGCAGGCGATCGCCCAAAACCCCGCCGAGTACCGGTGTGAAATAGACGAGACCGACATAGACGCCGAAGATCTGGGTCGCAAGCGCCTGGGTCGAAAGCGGCCCGGTCACAAATTCGACGATCGCGCGAAGATGCGCGAATCCTGCGATGCGCTCGATGTGACCGGGGAGCAGAAGCTGCTCGATCATGTAGAGCACAAGCAGCGCCTGCATGCCGTGGAACGAGATGCGGTCCCACAATTCCGTGGCGGCGATGAACACGAGCCCGCGCGGTTGGCCGAAGATAAGGCGTTGGCCAACAGCCGACGCCAATTGGTCCTCATGGTTCGACAGGCTCACCATGAGGGATTCACCCTGATCACGGAAAGCTCCTCATCCTGAGCTTGTCGAAGGATGAGTCACGATGCGGCCGCAGCGGTGGGAAACTCGGGCAGCCCTGCTTTCAGGAGTGCCGCTCGATGATGCTCGATGTCGTTGGGCTGCTTGTAATGGAGAGTCTTCAGAAATGCGTCCACCGAAAAGCTGGGCTCGCGTTTCAGGACTTCCGCCGCGTATTGCCGCGCGGCGCTATCGTCTCCGAGCTGAGCGGAGGAGGCGGCGAGGAAGGAATAATGAACCTGAGTTGGCGCGGTGATGCGGCCGAACGCCGAGATCGCCTCCGCATAGCGCCGCGCCACGAAATAGGCGCGGCCGAGATGATTCCAGAACCGCTCGGGATGGCAGGGATTGAGGCGCATGGCCTTTTCGATCCATCGGATTCCCTCTTCGGGTTGCCCAACCCAGGTCAGGATCTCGCCCTGCTGCACGACCACAAGATCGTCATTGGGGTTGAGGCTGAGTGCCCGCTCCTGGTGGTAGAGAGCCTTTTCGTGCTGTCCGCGCAGGAGGTTCATGGCGGCGAGAATTCGATGGACGTCGCTGTCATTGTCGTTGAGTCGCAGGGCGATCTGTAACTCGTCGGCCGACTGCTTCCAGAGAGCGTCGCGGTCGGCCCTGAAACCGTGCACCCAAGCTTGCCCCAGCGTGCAGGCTTTCCACGCATGGGCCTGGGCGTAATTGCGATCGAGCTCGATGGCGCGATCGAGAAGCCGCAGAGCCTCTTCGTTATCCGCGCGCGTGGAACGATGGTGGAGGAGCTTGCCAGCGAGCACGCACTCATAGGCCGTCATGTTTTCGGTTGGTTTGCGGCCTGCCCGGTCGCCCGTCGCAGCCTCAACACGTCCGGGAAGTATGGCAACGATCGCAGACGTCACTTCGTCCTGGAGGGCAAAGATATCTTCGAGCTCGCGATCATAGCGCTCGGCCCAGATGTGACGATCCGCCTGGCCGTCGATCAATTGTGCGGTGACCCGGACGCGGTTGCCCGCCTTGCGAACGCTACCTTCGATCATACTCGACATTGAGTTCGCGCGCGACCTGTCGCACGCCTACGGCTTTGCCTTTGTACCGGAAGGCCGAGTTTCGCGAGATGATGAAGAGGTGATGGAACCGCGACAGCTCGGTGATGATGTCCTCGGTCAGTCCGTCGGCGAAATAATCCTGGCCGGGATCGCCGCTCATATTGGCGAAGGGCAGGACCACGAGGGAGGGGCCATCCGGCGCGTCGATCGGTGCATCTGGTTCGCCCGCCTCGGCATGTGCCCGATTGATCTGGATAGGAACGACGGCTTCCCCGGATTTATCCTGTCCCCGCAGCTTTGCCGCCGCCGAGTTCAGCGCGACGCCTTCGCCGACCGGCGAGGCGTTGAGCTCGAGGATCCAGGCGAAAATCAGCGCGACGGGAAATCCGCCAATAAGCAACACCAAGACCAGCGTTCCCGTCCAGTCGGGAACTTTGAGCATCGGCGTCAGGTTGTTGTAGAGCTGGATCAGAAGCCAGGCGACGACCGCATAGGCGGCCGCAATCCTGTAGATATGCCTGCGCTTCAGCTCCTCGAAAAAATCGGCCATGCCTCGTGCCCCTGCCAACCGGGCAGACGATAGCGTCTGACAGGAATTTGAATAGTAACTGTGCGCGAGGTGCGGAACCGGTTCGCTCGCCGCTGCTTCCTCAGGCGACGTGTCTCGCTTGCTCATGCACGCGAGGGGCGGGCAGGAACACGCGCACGCAGGTGCCTCGGTTGACCGCGCTTTCCAGCGTCACCCGTCCGCCCTGTGCCTGCACCAGACCACGCACGATCGGCAGGCCGAGGCCCGTCCCCTGGGTCTCGTTCACGACATCATGGCGTCCCTGCCCGAAACTCTCGAAGACGCGTGCCAGATCGTCTTCCGCGATGCCCACGCCCGTATCGGAAACGTCAAGGCAAAACTCGCCGTCGGGCGCGATCGTCACGCACACGGTCACTTTGCCGCCCGATCGCGTGACCTTGATGGCGTTCGGCATCAGATTCAGGAGGACCTGACGAAGCTAGCGCAGATCGGCGTAAATCAGCGGCGTTGCGTGAGGCACGACTGACCGCAACGCGACGCCTTCGTTGTCCGCCTTGGGTTGCATGATGGCCAAGCAGTCCCGGACCAGGTCGTGCACGCGAATATGCGTGTTGTTGAGCTCGTATATTCCCGCTTCGATCTTGGATAGGTCGAGGATGTCGTTGATCAGGCTGAGCAGATGCCGGCCGGACCGGTGAATGAACTCGGAATATTCCTCGGTCTTGCCAAGACGCGTGCAGCTCTTCAGCATCTCCGAAAATCCGAGGATGGCGTTGAGCGGCGTTCGCAGCTCGTGGCTCATGTTGGCGAGGAATTCGCTCTTGGCGCGGCTTGCCTCCATCGCAGCCGCGCGCTCCGACACCGCGATCTGGCGCGCGGCATCGACGTCGCGCAACGCCTGCAGCGAAATGGCGCGCGCATCGTTCGCCACCTTGTGGGCCTTCGCGAGCTGATCGCGCGCATGCCGCATGTTGATCCAGGCGCTGACGATCGCGAAGGTCACGGGAAAGCCTACGATGTTACTGATCGCCAGCGTCACGTAGGGCGTATAGCCCGCGGAATTTTTCAGGATCACGATGGATATGAGATAGTCGAGCGCCATCGACGCAACCACCGCAGCAGTTGCCGAGGCGAGCGTCCACGCCAGCTTTTGACGAAGCATCCCGATCTGTCCGTCCATCGCAGCCGGGATTGTAACCCCGGCAATTTACCGGCGCGTAAATGCTGGAATGCGCAGTTTCAGATTTTGTTAGCCATACGGCGATGACGGAGCGTCTTTGAGCCGGGAAACTCGGCTGGAAACCGGCCAGACGCCCACTCTGGTTACGGGCTCGATGCGGGGCTAACCTCGAAATGGTGTTCTCGGGGAAATTGAAATGGATGGGGTTTCCATTCGGGGCAGACGCGCATGAGTGTCACTGCGGAGAGCTTGCCGCGCCAAGGCGTAAGCGTGGGGATTGGCGCGAGCGTCGTTCCGCTTCTCGCCATCGCCATCTTCATCAACTATGTCGATCGCGGCAATCTCGCGACGGCCGCGCCGTTGATGAAAAACGAGCTCGGGCTCTCCGCCACACAGCTCGGGCTGCTGCTCTCGATGTTCTTCTGGAGCTACACGCCCTGCCAGATCCTGGCCGGCTGGCTTGCGGAGAAGATCACGGCCACGCGCGTCCTGGCGATTGGCCTCGCCATCTGGTCGCTCGCCACTGCGGTGACGGGGCTCGTGTCCGGATTCGCCGCGCTCCTTGCGCTGAGGTTGCTGCTCGGCGTGGGCGAAAGCGCGGCCTTTCCCTGCAGCTCGAAACTGCTCGCCCGGCATCTGCCTCAGCATCGGCTCGGCAGCGCCAATGGTGCGATCGCCGTGGGCCTGGCACTGGGGCCTGCATTCGGGACCTTCGTCGGCGGAATGTTGATGGCGCACTATGGTTGGCGCCCCGTCTTTCTGCTGTTCGGTCTTGCCTCGCTCGCATGGCTCCTGCCGTGGCTATGGGCGACACGGGAGCCATCGCTCGGCCATGATGAAACGCGCGACGCGCCCGCGCCGGGTTTCCTCGACATTCTGCGCCATCGCGAGGCGTGGGGCGCATGCCTCGGTCATTTCACCGGCAACTACACGTTCTATTTCGTGATCTCGTGGCTGCCACTCTATCTCGTGCATGAACGCGGCTTCACGGTGGCCGAGATGTCGGTGCTCGGCGGAATGATCTATCTCGTCTATGCTGCGAGCGCATGGCTCACAGGTTGGGGGTCCGACCATTGGATGGAGCGCGGCGCCAGCGCCAACCGCGTGCGTAAGACCGCCATCGTTGCAGGCGGCGTCCTCGCGGCTGTGGCGATGCTCGGCTGTGCGTTCGGCGACTCCGTCGTTTCCGTCGCCAGCCTGTTTCTGGCGGCGCTCTCCTTCGGCCTCGGCACGCCGACGATTTATGCCATCGGACAGACGCTCGCGGGCCCGCGCGCCGCCGGCAAATGGATCGCCGTGCAGAACTGCGTCGGCAATTTCGCCGGCGTGGTGGCGCCGCTCGTCACCGGGCTGGTGATCGACCGGACGGGACAATTCTTCTGGGCTTTCGCCATCGCCTGCGCGGTCACCATCGGCGGCATCTTCGCCTGGGGCGTGATGATCCGCTGCGTCGCGCCGGTGGATTGGAATGCGACGTGCACCCAATGACGCGTCTCTCGCTAGAGCTACACCCCGACGCGCGCTGCGAAGCCGTGCAACGGATCGAAGTAGAAGCCACGCGGCCGCGTTCCGGAAGCCTTGTGCTGCGATGGTGGGTGACCGGAAGGATCGGCGATCTGCTTTTGCCGCAGGTCGTTGCGCCGCTGCGTGCCGAGGAGTTGTGGCGGCATACCTGCTTCGAATCGTTCATCTGCGCATCGTGCGTTGGTATGTACTATGAGTTCAATCTCGCGCCCTCGAAATTGTGGTCCGCCCATGCGTTCGACGGCTACCGGAGCGGGATGCGCATCGCGGACGAGATCGAACTGCAGCACGTCAATGTGACGTCGGACGACGCACACTTCGAAATTCAGGCATCGCTGGCGCTGGAGGATGTCCCGTTGAGGCTCACGCGTGATACGGAATGGCAGCTGGGACTCTCGACGGTGATCGAGGAAACGAATGGCCGCCTGTCGTACTGGGCGCTCGCCCATCCGCCGGGCAAACCGGATTTCCATCATTCCGATTGCTTTGCGCTCGAGCTTCCACGAACGTAGCTGCGCGACGTCAATTGGAGGCGTTGAGCCATATTTCATTTGACCTCTCCCTTGCGGGGAGGTCGAAATCAGGCCGGCGCGGCACGCGACGGCATGATTTCGGGTGGGGGTCTGTGCGTTGCGCAATACACCCCCACCCGAAAAACGCGAAGGGCGTTTTTCGACCTCCCACAAGGGGGAGGTAAGAATGTGAGCGAAGTTTGCGAGAGCTGCGATTGTGAAATTCGGTATCGACCGCCTGCTTGCTGAGCCCGCATTGCGCGCGCCGCTTCATGGCAAGCGGGTGGCGCTGCTCGCGCATCCCGCTTCCGTCACGCATCATCTCACCCATTCGCTCGACGCGCTCGCGGCAAGCGGCGACATCCGTCTCACCGCGGCGTTCGGTCCGCAACATGGCCTGCGCGGCGACAAGCAGTACAACATGATCGAGTCGGCGGATTTCGAGGATCCGGTGCATCACATTCCGGTTTTCAGTCTCTACGGAGACGTGCGCAGGCCGACCGACGCGATGATGAACACATTCGACACGATCCTCGTCGATCTGCAGGATGTCGGCTGCCGCATCTACACCTTCCTCACCACACTGCGTTACATGCTCGAAGCGGCGGCGAAACACCGCAAGGAAGTCTGGGTGCTCGATCGTCCCAATCCCGCCGGCCGGCCCATCGAAGGGCTGAATCTCGAATGCGGCTGGGAAAGCTTCGTCGGTGCCGGGCCGCTGCCGATGCGTCACGGGCTGACGCTCGGCGAGCTGGGCGCGTGGTTCAACAAGTCGCTCAAGCTCGACGTCGCGTACCGCGTCGTCGAGATGCAGGGCTGGCGGCCCGACGCCGCGCCGGGCTTTGGCTGGCCGCTCGGCGAGCGCGACTGGATCAATCCGAGCCCCAACGCGTCAAATCTCTGGATGGCGCGTGCCTATGCGGGCACGGTGATGGTGGAAGGCACGAATTTGTCGGAAGGCCGCGGCACCACGCGCCCGCTCGAGCTGTTTGGCGCGCCCGATATCGACGCGCGACGTATGATCGCAGAGATGCACGCGCTGGCGCCGCATTGGCTGCACGGCTGCCACCTGCGCGAATGCTGGTTCGAGCCGACCTTCTACAAGCATGTGAGCAAACTCTGCAACGGGGTGCAGATTCACACCGAAGGCCCCGAATACGATCATCACGCGTTCAGGCCCTGGCGCATGGTCGCGCTCGCCTTCAAGGCAATCAGGCAGCTCTATCCCGATTATCCGCTGTGGCGCGATTTCGCCTACGAATACGAACACGGGAAGCAGGCCATCGACGTCATCAACGGCGGGCCGAAATTGCGCGAATGGGTGGACGACGCGGAAGCAGCGCCGCAGGATCTCGACGCGCTTGCCGCGCCGGACGAAGAATCGTGGCTCCGCGAACGCGCGGCGTATTTGACTTATTGAATAGCGTTCGCTGCTCACGCGCCTTCGGCGATCTGGCGCAGATATTCCTGGTTGTCGAACCAGCCGAGCGACGACTTTATTTTCATGTCCTCGTCGAGGTCCCACTCTTCCCACCCGCCGACCTTGACGTAGTTGTTCGTCCCGGAATGATGGCCTTCGAGAGTCCAGAGGAAGACCGCGTGGCTGCCCGCGCCGCGGATGCCGTCGCATTGCACAGAGAGGTCGGGGAATTCTTCGTAGAAGCCGGTCACCATGCCGGCGATCGCGGCCCGACCCTGCAGAACATGGCCGCGGTTTAAGATCATCGTGGCGTCGGCTGCGAAGAGGGCAGTGACCTCCGCCGGCGAGCCTGAATTCCACGCCTTTGCGTAGGCCGTCGCGATCTCGTTCAGTTGTGCCGGATTCATTGCCTTGTCTCCACCCTATCCGCCGATGCCGAGCTCCGATGCGAGCCTGTCTGTAGTCGGACCGGTTTGTTCTTTTGCGGAACCTCCCTAGCATCGGAGCGGCGCGGATTTTTGTCCAGCACCATCGTTCAGAAGGAGGGGGCTCCGATGTTCCAGATATCGTGTGTTCCGTTGATATCTGTCTGCCTGCTCGTGGCGGTCACTCTCATTCCGTGGCACGGCGCCTCCGCAAAGGGCTTCCGCGTGATCTACACGTTCCAGTCTTTGCAGGACGGCGCCGCGCCCCATGCCGGACTCATCAAGGATGATGCAGGCAATTTCTACGGCACCACCTTTTATGGCGGCGACACGCAACTGGGACAGGGCACGGCGTTCAAACTGGTGCCGGACGGAACCAAGACGGTGCTCCACGCCTTCAGCGGCGGCACCGATGGCGGCCTGCCGGCGGAGCTGGGGCGCTCTTCTCAGAGGCGGGAAGCAGATTCTTCAGCACGTCGTCCGGTGGCGGAGACAGGGATTTCGGCACCGTCTTCAAGTTGAGGAAGTAAGCAGAGCAGCCTGCGTAGCTCCCCCTCACCTGCGCAGAGGGGTTTGAGAACTTTCGCGCTGGCCCCCTCTCCCACAAGGGGAGAGGGGGCCATCCGCGTTGATCGAACAACGTTGATGCAGCACTCAGAATTCTCCCTCTCCCCCTGTGGGAGAGGGACGAAGGTACGGGCGATGAATTCTGTTCAGGCGCGGGTGAGGGGGTCCCTTGACATGCAACCGAATGGTTGCATATTAGCGTCATGAGCATGGATGCGGTGTTCCGGGTGCTGGCGGACAGGAGCCGCCGGAAGCTGCTGGACCGTCTCCACAAGCGAAACGGACAGGCGCTCCGCGAATTGTGCGAGGGATTGGCGATGTCGCGTCAGGCGGTGACCAAACATCTGGCGATTCTCGAAGCGGCTAACCTCGTGGTGACGAAGAAAGAGGGCCGCACCAAACTGCACTTCATCAATCCCGTGCCCATCAACGACATCGCCGAACGCTGGATCGGCAAGTTCGAACATCGTCGCCTCAGCGCGCTTTCTGCCCTCAAGGACATTCTCGAAAGGAACTCACGATGAGCAGCAATACCTTCATCTACGTGACCTACATCCGCACAACCTCCGAAAAATTATGGGAGGCGCTGACGAAACCCGAATTCAACCGGCAATACTGGTTCGGCTGCCACCAGGAATCGGACTGGAAGCCCGGCTCGTCGTGGACGTTGAAGATGCCGGACGGGCGCGTCGCCGATGCGGGCGAAGTGCTCGAATGCGATCCGCCGCGGCGCATGGTGCTCAAATGGCGCAACGAATTCCGCCCCGAGCTCAAGGCGGAAGGATTCACGCGCTGCACCTTCGAGATCGAGGAGGCGGACGGCATGGCGAAGCTCACCGTCACGCACCAGGCGGAGCGTCCGAGCGTTTTCATCGACAAAGTGTCGGCCGGCTGGCCGAAAATCCTCTCAAGCCTGAAGAGCCTGCTCGAAACCGGCAAAAGCTTGCCGCGTACCGACCAATGACCGAAGTGACGCCCACACTCCCTTAAGGGGAGGGTAGAAAGAATCAGCGCGTGTTCTCTGTGCCCCTGTTCCGTCTCGCGTCGAGAGCAGTTTTGCACTCCGCCTCAAGAGAGTCGCGTTTGCCCTCGAGGCATTCGCGCTCGTCCCGGTGCGACTTGGCGCTCGGGCAGAGGCGCGCCATGTCGTCGGCGCAGGCGCGGCGAAATCCGCGGGCGCGCGTGCCCCGCATGCCCATGCCCATTGCGCGATGCAGGAGCGGAAGTCCCCCGTGATGCATGCCGAGCAATCCGTGGCCGCCATGATGGGTGCCGCCGCCTTCCTGGGGACCGCAGGCCGCCGCGCCGATGCATGCAACGACAAGGATCGCGGTCACATTCCGCAATGACTGAAGCGCTTTTGTTTGCTGGAGGTGATTCTGCATGGCGCGTGTGCGAATTGCCGATTTCATCGGCGTCGAGCTTATCGCAGACTGCCAATGGAAGGCAGGGTGGGGCGGTTGGTCTATCCGGTCGGCTCTCCCACTCCCAAGTGGAGAAGGAGAGCCGATCCGTCAACCGCCCCTTGTGATACGAAACCGCTTAGCTCGAAGCGTGGAAGCCCTCGCAAAAATTCAGTACAGTCTAGCCTTTGCCGCGCGCGCCATGCGCGATCGGCCTCAGACGTATCGCGCCGGAATTCGCCGCCTCGCGGAAGGTGACGTGCACGCGTCCGCGATGGGCAAGCGCATCGTATCTGCGTGCGACACGGCTTGTGCTCGTTGCAGCAACGCGCAGCGCGGGCACGCCATACGCGCCGGCCAATAGCGTGGCGCGCGGCTCGACGCTGCCGCCATGCGCCCTTATGACAGTTTGTACGAAGGCGAGATCTTCGACCACGCCCTGTTTCAGCTGTCCGACCGTGATGACGGATTTCACGCCCGGCGCATATTCGCCCGGCAATGAAGCGCGCGCCAAGGTGGCGCCCGCGACGTCGATCCAGACCGGCGTTCCGTTCGGTCGCGTGAATTTCACCAGCTCCGCCTGCGCCACGCCCGCGCGTCC
>Ga0182024_10005386_pt1 | contig 28729 bp, 22 predicted proteins | sample P32metaG_FD_120480 | JGI IMG/M metagenome (GOLD analysis project Ga0182024, IMG submission 120480) | Permafrost microbial communities from Stordalen Mire, Sweden - P3-2 metaG (Illumina Assembly) | ecosystem: Environmental > Terrestrial > Soil > Wetlands > Permafrost | place: Sweden: Stordalen...
AGGCCGAGGATGTTGGTGGCGTGCTCGCGCGCCTCGCTCTCGTTGGCGGCGAGCTTGACGCCGCCGGCCTTGCCGCGCCCGCCAATCAGCACCTGCGCCTTGACGACGACCGGGTAGCCGATCTCGTTGGCCGCGCTCACCGCGTCCTCGACGCTGCTCACCGCTTGACCGGAAGAGACCTTCAATCCGTGGCGGGCGAACAGCTGCTTGCCTTGGTACTCCAGCAGGTCCATGCGGCGCGGGACTCTAACGCAAGACGCCTGAACGCGCGGAGGTGCCCTCGCAGGGCATAATGCCGCCCGGTGCCCATCCCCAAGAACATCTCGTTCGTCACGTTCGACGTCTACGGCACCCTGATCGACTGGGAGACCGGGATCTACGACGCGTTCGCCAAGGAGGCCGCGCGCGACGGCGTGGAGATCGATCGGGGCGTGCTGATCCCGATGTTCCACGAGATCTCGCGCGAAATCGAGAGCGGCTCCTACGAGCTCTACGCGGAGGTGCTCAGGCGCACGGCGATCGAGATCGCCAAACGGATGGAGTGGCAGCTCGAGCCCTCGCGCTCGGGCTTCCTGCCCGACTCGGTGCAGCGCTGGATGCCGTTCAAGGAGACCAGCGTGCAGCTGGGCAAGCTCGCCAAGAAGTACAAGCTCGGCCTGCTCTCGAACATCGACGACAAGCTGCTCGGGCAGACCCGCCGCCACATCCCGATCGACTTCGACCTGGTCGTGACCGCGCAGCAGGTGCGCTCCTACAAGCCCGAACCGCCGCACTTCACCGAGTGCGCGCGGCGCATGGGCGGCAAGCGCGGCTGGGTGCACGTGGCAGCCAGCCACTACCACGACGTGGCGCCCTGCGTGAAGCAGCGCGTGCCCGTGATCTGGGTCAACCGCAACAAGGAGACGCTCGACTCCTCCCAGAAGAAGCCGACCGCCGAGGTCACCACGCTCAAAGAGGCCGCGAAACTTCTCGGCATCGCCTAGGCGGCCTCGCGCGTGCGCGCCGTCTCGCTCCACTCTGACGTGCTCGTCGTTACCAGCGCGCTGCTGCAAGTCAACTGCGTGATCGTGCGGGGCGCGGTCGAGGGGCATGCGGTCGGGGTACCCGCGGAGGAGACCTTCGTGATCGACTCGCCGGTGCTCCCCGATGAGCTCGATGCGCTGCCGGCGCTGCTCGAGCAGGCGCAGTTCCCGGCTCCCAGCGGGCTGCTGGCCACGCACGGCGACTGGGATCACCTGCTGGGGCGCCTCGCGTTCCCCGGCGTCGCGCTCGGTTGTGCCGAGAGCACGGCAGAGCGGATTGCGGCTGAGCCGGGCTCCGCCCAGCGAGACCTGCGCGTCTTCGACGAAGACCTGCTCGTCGCGCGCGCCCGTCCGCTCGCCCTCGGCTCAGTTCAGGCGCTGCCTGTTCCCGGGTACTGCGACATCGCCGATCGTCAGCTAGAGCTGCATCCGGCCAGTGGGCACACCGCGGATGGCATGGCCATCGTAATCCCCTGGGCAGGCGTTGTGGTCGCCGGCGACTACCTGTCAGGGGTCGAGCTACCCACGCTGAGCGAGGGGGGAGACCTGGACGCGTATCTAGTCACACTCGAACGGCTGCGCTCGCTTGTCGCGAGCGCCGAGTACGTTGTGCCCGGTCACGGCCCAGTCCTGGACCGTGACCGCGCGCTTGTCGTACTCGATGAGGACGTCGGCTATCTGACGGCACTGCGCGAACGGGGTGCGGCGGCCGGGTTGCCGCGCGGGCGCGGGGCCAGGGCCCAGCGTCTCGCACATGCTGAGAATGCCACGCGCGCCGCACGTTTGCGCCGATAGAGAAACAAAAGCTCTGACTGCCCGGACGTAGGCGCGATCGCCATGAGGGTCGGGGCGGGCTGCTTACAGCCCCTGGTATCAGGAGGATCAGTGACCTCGGCGGGCTCTCGCGCGGGGTGCGCGAGGCAGACGACGTATTCGCTGTCAAAGTCCCTCGCAACGGGATTCAGCTGCCTATTACGCTTCCGTCATGTCGACTCGCTCGTTCATAGCCGGCGGTGCTGGCTTCATCGGCGGTCACCTCGCTCGAGCGCTGCTCGATCGCCCTGATCACGAAGTTGTCGTGTTCGACAACTTGTCGTCCGGAAGTGTTTCTCACCTCGACGGGCTTCACGAGGACCCTCGACTGGACCTGATCGAGGCGGATCTACAAGAGCTCGACAAGGTGATCGCCGCTATGGACGGCGCCGACCATGTCTATCTGCTCGCCGCAAATCCCGACGTCGCGGCCGCCATCGCCGACCCCTCAATCGACTTCTGGCAGGGGACCTTTCTCGCGCACAACGTGATCGACGCCGCCCGGATCACCGGTGTGCCGCGGATCACCTATGCGTCAGGGTCGGGCGTGTACGGTGACCTCGCGGCGAGTGAAGTCGATGAGGAATCCGGGCCTCTGATCCCAGTATCGACCTACGGCGCGAGCAAGCTCGGGTGTGAGGCGATGCTCGCTGCCCATGCGCACATGTTCGGCATTGATGCAGTCGCCTTTCGCTTTGCGAATGTCGTAGGCGCGAGGCAGACGCATGGTGTGACCTATGACTTCGTGCGGCGACTGCTCGACGATCCGACCAAGCTCTCCATCCTAGGCGACGGCAGCCAAAGCAAGGCCTACATCCATGTCGACGATGTCGTGGCAGCCATGCTCACGTTGACCGATCGAGGCTGGGACGGCTTCGAGGTCTTCAATGCGGGCACTGGCGAGCATGTCACCGTTACGCAGATCGCCGATCTCGTGAGCGCGCGGATGGGAATCGTAGGTGTCAACTATGAATACACGGGCAGCTCGCGAGGCTGGAAGGGAGATGTCCCAGTCGTACGGTTGAGCAGCAAGAAGCTAGCGTCGCTCGGCTGGCGCTGCCGGTACGGCTCGACCGAGGCACTGGTCGAGTCGATCGACGCAAATATAGCCGAGGCGGAGTTGGAACGGGTGCGATGAGCGTAGGGGAGGCCGCCGCCGTCGACTGTGCTTCTGTGCGTGTCCGGCCGGACAGGTCGCACGACGAGTACACCGAAGACGGCGACACGCGTCTGCTGGTCCCCCCAAACCAGCCCGAAAGTCCCGAGCTGTCGGTGGTGATCCCCGCTCTCGACGAGCAGTCCACGATCGCGGAATTCGTGCGCTGGTGCCACGAGGGCATGACGCGAGCTGGCGTGGTGGGCGAGGTCGTGATCGTCGACAGCTCCACTGATCTGACGGCGGAGCGTGCACTGGCAGCCGGCGCATGCGTGTTGCGAACCCCAAGAGCGGGACTCGGCCGTGCCTACAGGGACGCCATACCATACGTGCGCGGGCGCTACATATTGATGGGAGACGCCGACTGCACCTACGACTTCCGGCTGCTCGAGCCCTTCGTCGAACGCTTTCGCGAAGGCTACGAGTTTGTGATGGGCTCACGCTGGAAGGGATCGATCGAGCCCGGCGCGATGCCGCGCTTGCATCGCTATCTCGGCACTCCCGTGACGACATGGGTACTTAACCGCCTGTACGGCAGCCACTTCTCTGACATCCACTGTGGCATGCGCGGAATTACCCGCAACGGCCTGATCGTGATGGAGCTCGAGTCTGACTCCTGGGAGTACGCCTCGGAGATGGTGCTCAAGTCGGTGCAGATGGAGCTTCGCACTGTGGAGGTACCGGTACGGTTCCTCAAGGATCGCGACGGACGAGTCAGTCACCATCGGCGTGCCGGATGGCGTTCCCCGTGGCTAGCAGCATGGGTGAATTTGCGGACGATGTTCGTCTACGGATCAGACTTCTTCATCTTGAAGCCAGGTCTCATCGCCTTCGTGGTTGGCCTGCTGATCACGCTGCCGCTCGCGGCCGGCCCCATCACGATCGGATCCATCAGCCTGTCTCTGTACTGGATGCTCATCGGTATGACACTCACGATCATCGGCCTGCAAGCGTTTCTACTCGGCTGCGTCGCACAGCTCCTGTTCGACTACAGCGGTCGAGCCCGAGCCCGTTGGCTCTCGGTCTTCTCCTACACCAGGACGATGATCGTGGTCGCGCTTACAGCGTGCGCCGGTATCGCGTGCGGCGTCCCGCTGTTGCTCTACTACATCTCACATCACGGAAGCCTGAGTCTGAGGGCATCTGTCCAGGACGGTCTCGGCGTCATCGGGCTGATGTTGATCGCCATCAGCTTCATGCTGTTCGCCTTCACGCTGGTCCTCCACGGCGCCGCGATCGCGACCAGACGCTCGACGGGGCCCAAGCACGCAGATGCGTAGCGAAGCGTATGGAGAGACGCGAGCGCTCTCTAAGGTCGATCGCTTTGGGGTCTGGCTCAGCGCCGTAGCGCTTCGCCGGCACGTCGCATTCGAGGATCGGCGGGTCGCAGACTTCGGCTGTGGCTATGATGCGCGCTTTGGTCGAGAAATTATGGGCAGCGTTCGGGAGTTGTTACTCGTCGACCTGCATCTCGCCGAGGATCTGCGGCGTCACCACAAGATCCAGGCCGTCGCCGATCGGCTCGAGAGCGTCCTGCCGACGGTGCCCAGTGAATCGCTAGACGTGGTCCTGTGCCTCTCGGTGTTGGAGCACCTCGAGGAGCCCCAGGAAGCGCTCGACAACTTCTGCCGGATACTGGCGCCCGGCGGTGTGGCCGTCGTCAACGTTCCATCGTGGCGAGGAAAGCCATTGCTCGAGCTTTCAGCGTTTCGTCTCGGCCTGAGCCCAGCCGTGGAGATGGATGACCACAAGTGCTACTACGACCCCCGAGATCTCTGGCCGATGCTCGTGCGCGCCGGCTTTCGTCCGAGCGGCATTCTTTGCCGCAGACACAAGTTCGGCCTCAATACGCTCGCCATCTGTCGCGTATCGCGCGTTGGCGGTGCGGAGGGCTCCGACACCAGCGGCGAGGCATGCGCAACCCGCAACGACATGCCATGTGTGGAGACGCAATGAGTGAGGTACCGCATTCGGTACGGCTGACGTCGACCAAACAGCTGCTGATCGCGCGGGTCCGCTCGCTAGACAGAGTGAGCGTAACCCTCGGCGGCGTGTTCCTTCTGTCGGCCATCTTCTATTTCTGGACTGCAAATTCGACCGTCCCGCTCAGTCTGCATGCCGGGTCGAGTGACCGATATAACCTGCTGGCGACGGCGTTCCTCCATTTCCACCTGTCCATCGGGCCCGCACCCGCGCTGCTGTTGCACGTGGCCGATCCGTACAATCCCGCTGTATTCTCCCATCTGCCGCCGCCGGCTAACGACGCGGCCGCGATCAACGATGACGCCCTATACCACGGGCGGCTATATTTTGTATGGGGCCCGGCGCCGGCGCTGATCTTGCTCGTGCCTCTGCATCTGCTCGGTATAGAACCGTCGAGCAGCGTCACCATGCTCGTCTACGGGACCGCTGGGATGCTTTTCGCCCTGTTGACGTTGCGTGTGGTGATCAAGCACATCAGCAGTGACGCGCCGATTTGGGTGTGCGCACTCGCCGGTTTCGCGGTCTCCCTAACCTCGGTGGTCCCATACCTCTTGAGCTCATCGGATGTCACCACGGACACGCTTGCCGGCGGGTACTGCTTCGCGATGGCGGCGATTTGGCTGGCAACGTCGGCAGTCGCCGAGCGCAAGGCATCGCTCACACGGTTGACACTGATGAGCCTCTGCTTTGGCCTCGCGGTGAATTCTCGGCCGCCGCTGATAGTAACCTCGCTCGTGTTGATCGTGGTGTACTGGTCGCTGCGCGGGACTCGTTCGCGACGATCGCTCTTGGTATCTCTGGCGCTGCCGATCGGTGCGTGCCTGGTTCTGATGCTGGCCTACAACCAGGCCCGCTTTGGCAATCCACTCGAAGTTGGCTCACATCACCAGCTAGACGCGGTTGACTCGTCGAAGGCGCCACAGGGTCATCTCAGCTATGTGCTGCCCGGCGTCAGCTTCTACGCTCTGACGCCGCCGCGATTCGAAGTGCTGTTCCCGTTTGTCCATCTGCTCACACCCGCGGCCGTCGCCCCGGCGGGCCTGGACGAACCGGAGCTGACGGGCGGCCTTTTGCCGCTGGCGCCGGTCGTGGTCCTTGTCGCTGCGCTGCCATGGATATGGCGGCGGCGTCCGAAGCTGCTTGGCGGGCTCGGTCTCCTGCTCGTGACGATCGCGTGCGCCGGTGTGGTGATCTCCGCGATCCCGTCCTACGAGTTCTACTCCTCGACCGAGCGCTATGAGGCCGACTTCGCCTCGTTGCTCGTGTTCGGCGGCCTCGCGGCGTGGCTGGCGCTCTCGGCCGGGATGTCGGGCTATCGTCGCCGGTTGATGCGCGTGGGCGGCGGCCTGCTTGTGGCGTGGGGCTGTGCGACCGGGATAGCCATCAGCTTTGACGGCTCGGTGACGGAAATCTCGCTCAAGCACGCCGGTACGTGGAGGGTGCTTGAAGATGTCGGCTCACCGCTGTCCACCGCGATCGCCGCCGTGGTCGGCCATCCGGTGATCGGTGGAATCTATACGGCCGCCGCGGGGATCGAACGCAAAGGTGCTCATGAACCGCTGAGCACGAGCATCAGCTACTTCTATCTAAGCCCGGACGAACACGCGCGCATGACGATCGTCTCGCCCGATTCCGGCACTGCGTCGCTTGTTGCGACCGTCTCGCTGCTACCCGGTGCCAAGTACGACATGCGCATCGAAGGCCCCGGAGATGCAAACGGCGAGTACGCGCTGCCCGCCAATGGCGGCGTGGTCGAGATCCCGCTGGCGCTCACGAGCGGTTTGAATCGTCTCATCATCAGGCCCGTCCCGACGTCAGCAAAGCACCTTCCCGGGACGGAAAGGATCATGGCGTTCGCCGGACTGTCAGTGACCTCGGTTCAGTGAAACGAGGGCTCAGTCCGCCAGCAGCGCGGCCGCCGTTGCTATCCGGTGTGCGTTTGCCATCACCGACAGGGTGATAGTGGTAGCGGGAATCGATGGGAGCACCGAGGCGTCAACCAGGTGCACGCGGTCCCACCGCGGCAGTCGCCCCAGTGTGTCGGTGTCTGACTCGCCTGGCTGGCGTCGCATCGGGAACGAGCCGCCGAGATGGTTGCCCTTCCCGGGCTGGCCGAGCTGCGCAAAGCCGGGCACAGGCGCCATGCCGAGTAGGGCGGCGCTTGCGGAAAGGCGACGCACGAGGCGCTTGACGCGCGTTCTCGCGCCCACCGGATCCTCCCCGGTGAGCTGCAGAGCCCCCTCGTGGACCGTGATCTGCATGCCGGGGGAGTCCTCGGAGTGCAGGTAGCCCTGCATGACCAGGAGCCGACCGAGCGCGGGTCGCAGCATGCGCTCCAAGCGCTGTGCACTGAACGGAAGTCGCGCTGCCAACAGCGAAAGCATGAGGTCGTTGTAGCCGTAAAGTTGCAGATGCGCCGGGTACCGGCAGGCGCGCGGATCGTCCAGCTCGAGAAATACCTGCGCGAGCGTGTTTCCCTGCGTGGCGACGCTCACGGGCGCGGCACGCGGTGTGATCATGGGGACGACGAAGTACTGGCTGTCGAGTAGCCGGCGGGTGCGTGTGGCGCCCCCGATCGAGTCGACCATCAGACGCGTCGAGGACAGAGCCCCGCAGGCCACGAACACGCGTGAGGCGTCCAGCTGGCTCGTGTAGGCGGGCCGGCCGCGCTCGTGAAAATGGATTGTCACGGAGGCATCGGCGGGGGTCAGCCGATCAACGTAGACGCCGCCACGGTAGTCGACTTTTCCGCGGCGAACGAGCTCGTCAAGTGTGTGGGAGGCGTTGTAGATCAAGCCGTACGGACAGCCATACAGGCACATGCCGCAGCGACGACAGCCCTTCGACGTATCCTCGTCAGCGACGACAGCGAGTCGCGACGCCCCGAAGGCGAAGCCTGCGGCCTCCAGGGCGGCGGCGTGCCGCCGTAGGTGACGCAGCACCATCTCTGCCTGCGGGCCGCGCCGCAGCTGACCAGGGGAGTCCGAGTACAGCGGCAGATGCCCCGCCAGCTCGTCCTTTTCGGCTGCCATCGGCACGAAGCGCAGCACGGCTTCGTAGTGCGGGGTGAGCTCGTCGAGCGTGATCGGCCAGTCGCGGATGTCGCATTGGCGGACCGGCAGCATCGAGGCGCCCCAGCAGTTGCTCAGTCCACCGCGCGCAAGCGACGGCACGGTCTCGACGTTTTCCGTGATCAAAGGGAGGTCCGCGTCGTCGAGGGCATACGGAAACAGCGAGCCGTACGCGGGTTTGAGCGGGACTTGCTTGGCGGTCACGGGAAAAGCGTCCCGCGCTCTCGCCGCCAAGCCTGACGGCCATGCTTGCGGCTCGGTCTGCGCGAGAGCAGCGAACACCTCCATGTGCCGGGGCTCGATCGTGTCGCCTGCGTCCAGGATCGTCACTGTGTGATTGGCGCGGGTGAGAGCGTACGCCGCCGCGACGCCAGCGGGACCCGAGCCGATTACGACGAAGCCCATGCCAGCGAGAACGGGCGAAAGTCGACGCCATAGATGTTGGTCTGACCAGTCGCACGTGCAAGCGGATCACCGTCGGTGTTGACGAGGCTGAGCAGGCGATCGCTGGGGAATGGGGGAGTGGCGCCGACAGCCTCGAGCGTTCGTAGCCCCAGCCAAGCGAGGATCCACGGAACCGCCACAAAGTGCCGGTTCGGGGCGTACTGGGTGGCGAGCGAGCGCAATAGCTCGCCAAATGTGAGCATCTCCTCCGACGCAGCTACGAACACCTGGCCCGACCCATCGGGCCATCCAGCTAGCAGGCGCTCCAAGAACAAAGCCAGGTCGTCCTCGTACACAGACGTGACGCTGAGATTGGCCGGGACAACGAGCGGCACCACCGGCAGTCGCTCGATAGCGCCTCGCAGCGCGCCGAACATCGCCGCCCCCTGTGGGCCCCAGACGAGACCCGGCCTGATGACGGCTCCCCCCATGTCGATCGTGAGGCGCTCGATCTCGAGCTTGGCGCGACCATACAGCGAACGCGCTCCGGGGAACGCCGCGACTGTGCTCACGCACACGACGCGACTGACGCCGGCCGTTTGTGCGGCGGTGAGCAGCCGGCGCGACCCATCGACATTCACGCGCTCTATGTCACTCCAGTGCCTGTAGCTGAAGTCATACGCGGCATGAACAAGGGCGTCGGCCCCCTCGAGCGCCCCTGGCGTCGAGGTGCTTGCAAGATCGAACGGAGTGTGTGACAGGCGAGCGTCGCGAATGCCCGGCGGCGACCGACAAAGCGCCCTCACCTCCCAGCCGATGCTCGACAGATGGCGCGCCATGCGAGAGCCGACATAGCCACTTGCGCCCGTGATCGCGCAGATGCCTCGTGCGCCCGCATGTGGCAGATTCACTGAACGACCAGCTGTCAGTCGTTCGGCAATCATCGCCCAATCATATGCACGCGGCGCGCATCTAGCGAGCGAACGCGGCGCATGTTTCTGACACGCTGAGCGCCAGGCCAGGGCTGACGTCGGCGACGATGAGAAACAAAGCGCCGGTTGTCGTCCCGCCTGACGCGGCCTGTGGCATGCGGGCGGCAGCGGTGTGCGCCTCCGTAAAAGTGAGGAAAGATCGACGTCCAGGGCTCTCGTGACTGGCACTGGCCATCCATGCAAGCCGAGCGTCACCTATTTGGCCCGGCCGCGCGGTGATCGCGCGGTTAGGCTTCCGCTATGCGAACGCATGTTGGCGCCAGGTGTGGAGAGACCGGACGCCACCGCCCCTCGAAAGTCATGCAACATCCTCTAACAGCACGATGACCGAAGCGTCGTCTTCGCCGCAAGCGTCCCTGAGCAGGCGTCTATCGACTGTTCGTATGCGCCCGATGGATCGAATCGATTGGATAGTCGGCGGCGTATTTGTCGTCTCCGCAATCTTCTATGTCTGGATCGCGGACACCTCTGGTCCGCTGAGCCTGCACGATGGCACGGCCGACCGATACAACTTGCTCGCGAGCGCGTTTCTTCACCTGCGTCTCTCGGTTGGGTCAGAGCCGGCGATCCTCAGGCACTTCGAAAATCCGCTTCACCCCGATTATATCGGTCGCGCGATTCCATACCTGCACCCCGCCAACGATGCGGCCAGCATCAACGACGATGCCATGTACCACGGACACCTGTATTTTCTCTGGGGACCAGCACCGGCGCTGGTCCTGCTGGTCCCTTTGCACCTGCTCGGCTTCGAACCGACGGCCGGCGTCACGATCCTCATCTTTGGAGTTGTCGGCGTCGGCTTTGCGCTCGCGACCCTGCGGTTGATCTTGAGGCAGATTGGCGGCAATACGTCAATATGGATATGCGTCCTTGCCGGCTTTGCTGTGTCGCTTTCCTCGGTGGTGCCGTTCCTCCTGCGCACGCCGGCCGTCACGATCGACACGCTTGCCGGTGGCTACTGCTTCTCGATGGCGGGCGTCTGGTTGGCCGTTTCGGCGATCGCTCATCAAAGAGCGTCGCGAGCAAGCTTGATCTTGATGAGCCTGCTCTTCGGCTTGGCAGCGAACTCACGGCCGACGCTGTGGTTGACCGCGCTACTGATCATCCCGGTCTACCTTTCACTTCGCCGTAAGCAATCGCCCAGGTCGCTGCTGGCGTGTCTCGTGATCCCGGTCACGATTTGCATTGTGCTGTTCATGGCCTACAACCAAGCGCGCTTTCACGAACCGTTCGAAATCGGCTCGCGCTACCAGGTGACCGTAAGCGAAGCGCCGAAGCCGCTGGCAAAACTCAGCTTCGTGCTACCCGGGATCGACTTCTACGCACTTTCTCCGCCGCGGTTCGAAGTCTTGTTTCCGTTCATGCGTCTGCTCGCACCGTCAGTTTCCCCGCCGCCCGGCGTGGGTGGACCGGAACTTACCGGGGGACTGCTGCCGTTTACGCCGATCGTGGTGTTCGTCCTGGCGTTGCCCTGGCTGTGGTGGCGCCGCAGAGCCGCGCTCGGAAGGCTTGCCGCTCCGCTGCTGGTCATGGCGGGTGCAGCCATCATCATTCCGACGCTCCCGTCATACGAGTACTACGTGTCCACCGAGCGCTACGAGACCGACTTCGCAACGCTGCTCGTGCTCGGTGGCTTGGCTGCGTGGCTCGCGCTGTCAAAGGAGCTGTCGGGCCCTCGACGCCGGCTGCTGCACGCAGCCGGTGGCCTGCTCGCCCTGTGGGGCTGTGCAACCGGCATCGCGATCAGCTTCTTCGGCTCTACAGAACTCGCCATCACCGAGCCGGGTACGTGGAGAACGCTCCAAGACATCGGCTCGCCCGTATCGACAGCGTTGGCCGCGCTCGCGGGTCATCCCGTGCTCGGAGAAATACATGCGACAAACGCGGGGATCGATCGCACAGAAGCGCATGAAGCCCTGAGTACGAGCATCAGCTACTTCTTCTTGAGTCCGACGGAACACGCGAGCCTGACGATCGTCGCGCCGAACGCAGGCAACGCGACGCTGGTTGCGGAGGTCGAATTGAAATCCGCCGGGAAGTACGGCGTACGCGTTGACGGTCCCGGACGGGCGAGCGTCAGCTCAGCGCTACCCGCGGGCGGCGGTCTGCTCGAGGTCCCCGTGACGCTCGGTCGCGGCTTGAATCGGTTCGTGTTCAGCCCGATCGCGACAGCGGCGGAGCGACGCACCGTCACGGAACCGGTGATGGCCGTCTACCACGTGTCTGTCGCGGCCGGCGAATAGGAATCAGACGTATGTGACCATCAGCCAGCGCTCTCGATCGTCGCGATCGGCGCCCCGGCCTGAATCGGCGCGCCCTCGACGATCGGCAGCTCGACGATCGTGCCGGCCTTGTGCGCGGTGATCTCGTTCTCCATCTTCATCGCCTCGATGATGCACAGCAGCTGCCCCTCCTCGACGACGTCGCCCTGTTTGACGAGCACCTTCCACATGTTCCCCTGCAGGGGCGAGGGAAGCGTGTCCGGCCCGCCGCCGCTGGAGGACTTCCGCTCGCCGCGCTTGGGCGCCCTGCGCGCCGCTGCCGCGCCGGTGCCGTTGGTTGCGGCGTTGCCGATGACGACGCCGCCAAACGGCGGGCCGACGACGCGCACGTCGAAGCGCTTGCCGGAGACCTCGACCTCATAGGTCTGCTCGACCTTCTCGTGCTCCTCGCCGTCCTCGGCAGGTGCAGCGGGCGCCGGGAAGGCGAGCGTCTTCAGCCACTGCTTGTCCTCGAGCAGGTCCTTGCAGGTCTCGCCTTTGGCCCACTGCTCGGTTGCGAGCAGCGCCTGGTGGAAGGGGATCAGCGTCTTCAGCCCCTCGATCTCGTATTCGCCGAGCGCGCGCAGCATGCGCTGGGTGGCCTGCTCGCGGTCGGCGTCCCAGACGATCAGCTTGGCGACCATCGGGTCATACATGGGCGAGACTTCGCCGTTTTCGCGCACGCCTGAGTCGACGCGCACGCCGGGGCCTGAGGGCTCACGGTAGACGCCGATCTTGCCGGGGGCGGGGGCGAAGTTCTTGGAGGCGTCCTCGGCGTTGATGCGGCACTCGATCGCGTGCCCGCGCAGCTCGATGCCGGCCTGTGCGTATGAGAGCTCCTCGCCGGCTGCGGCTTTGATGCCCTCCTTGACGATGTCGACGCCGGTGGTCATCTCGGTGACGCAGTGCTCGACCTGCACGCGCGTGTTCATCTCCAGGAAGAAGTACTCCGGCTCGCCGCCGCCCTCGCCTACCGAGAACAGGCCCTCGATCGTGCCGGCGCCGACGTAGTCGACGGCCTTGGCGGCGTTGACGCCGATCTGGCCGATGCGCTCGCGCATCTGCGGGTCGACGACCCATGCGGGCGCGGGCGACTCCTCGATGACCTTCTGGTGGCGGCGCTGGATCGAGCAGTCGCGCTCGCCGAGGTGGATGACGTTGCCGAAGCTGTCGGCCAGCACCTGCACCTCGACATGACGGGGGTCGTGCAGGTAGCGCTCGAGGTAGACGGTGGGGTCGGAGAAGAACTTCTCGCCTTCGCGGCTCGAGCCCTCGAACGCGCCCTCCAGCTCGTCCTCGCTGAGCGCAACGCGAAAGCCCTTGCCGCCGCCGCCGCCTGCGGCCTTGACGGCGACGGGGAAGCCGACCTCGCCCTTGGCGATGCGCAACGCGTCCGCGACGGTCTCGACGGGCTTGGTGGTGCCGGGCACGATCGGCACGCCGGCGGCCTGCATCAGCTCACGCGCGCGCGTCTTCGAGCCCATCGCCTCGATCGCGCTGGCGGGCGGGCCGATGAAGACGATGCCGGCGTCCACGCAGGCCTGTGCAAACGGCGCGTTCTCGGCGAGGAAGCCGTAGCCGGGGTGGATCGCCTCGGCGCCTGCGCGCTTGGCGGCGTCGAGGATCTTCTCGACGCTGAGGTAGTTCTCGGCGGCGGGCCCGTCGCCGAGGTTGTAGGACTCGCCGGCGCGCGCCACGTGCGGGGCGTCGCGGTCGAGCTCGGAGTAGACGGCGACGCTCGCGACGCCGAGCTCGTCGAGCGCGCGAATGATGCGAACGGCGATCTCGCCGCGGTTGGCTATGAGGACCTTGGAGAACATCGGGCGGACAGCTTATTTAAGCGGCGGCCTCGACGGCCGCCCCGCGGGGTCGCGGGCCTTCAGCCGCTCCACAACCCACTCAGCGGGACAGCCGCCAGGCGGTCGCCGAACGGGAGCGTGTCGGAGCCTACATAGAGCACGACCCCACCCTTGAAGCGGTTGCCGAGCTTGTCGCGCAGGTAGCGGAGCCCGGCGAAGTCCCTTTCGCCCACGGTTGCGGATGCCTTGACCTCGACGCCCGCTACGTCGCCGTCGTAGCGTTCGACGATCACATCGACCTCGCGTTGCTCCTTGTCGCGGTAGTGGTAGAGCGACACTGGCTCGTCGGCCCAGTCGCTCTGGCGCAGGAGCTCCATCGCGACGAAGCTCTCGAATGCCATTCCCGAGACCGCGCCGTCGCCGGCGATGCGCTGCTCGTTGGCACCGATCAGGAATGCGAGCAAGCCGCTGTCGACCACATGAAGCTTCGCCGTCTTTACCTGGCGACTGCCCAGGTTCGTATGCCATGGCTTGAGACGGCGAATCAGAAAGAGATTTTCGAGGATCTTCGAATGGCTACGGATGGTGTTGGTGTCGACTCCCAGCTCCTTGCTCATGCCGTGGAAGCTCGCCAACGCCGCCGAACGCGCCGCGACGACATGCAGAAGCTGCTCGATGGTCCCGGCGCTGCGAATGTTGGCGATGTCCGGTACGTCTCGATCCAGGATCGAAGCGAGGTAGCTCGCGAAGAAGCGACTGCGACCGCGCGGGCTGCGGCCCTGGAGCTCCGGGTAGCCACCGGTCGCGAGCAGCTTCGCGACAGCGCGGCGCCCGACGGCTGCATCTGACACTTTGGGGAACGTGCCGCGCAGCAGTGCATCGATAAATCGCTCACGGACGCCGTGAATCTCACCCTGCGAGAACGGCCACAGGTTGACGTACTCGACGCGCCCGGGCAGCGCATCGGCGATCGTCGGAAGCGTGAGGATGTTCGCTGATCCTGTAAGCAGAAATTGCCCGCGAGCCTGGTTACGATCGAGTCGCTCCTTGATCGCCAGGAGCAGACCGGGCGCACGCTGGACCTCGTCGATTACGGTCGGCCCTTCGACTTCCGCGATGAAGCCTCGCGGATCCCCCCGCGCCGCGTTCGCGGCCACCTCGTCATCGAGAGAGATATAACGAGCCGGGAACTCGTTGGCCGCAAGATCTCGCGCGAGCGTGCTCTTCCCCACTTGGCGTGCGCCGAGCAGAGCTACTGCGCGGCTCTCAGCCAGCGCTTCGAGCAGCTGGGGGCGAGCATGTCGTGATACGAGCCCGATGGACACCAACGAAGCATAGCCTCTGGAGCGGACAGATTGTGAGTTTACCGCCAGCCAGATTATGACTTGAATGCCCGGCAGATCGTGAATAGAACGCTTGTTTTGAGTTAGGCCTCGACCTTGAAGCTCTTCTCGACAGCAACGCCGTTGCCGGCGGCGTCGTGCGCGATCGCCTGCAGCTCGTAGCTTCCGGCCGGGAGCTTCTTGCCCTTGATGCGGCCGCTGAAATGCAGGCTGTTGGCGCCGGCGACGTCCACGTGGGAGAAGCTGCCGAGCGCGGTGAGGATCGTGCAGCGCTTGCCGTGCTTGTTGGCCTTGGAGGGCTTCTTGCATGACTTTCCCTGCTTGCGCCCGCTCGTTTCCCGCAGCACGGTGAGCGTCGTGGTGGCGATCTGGCTGTCGCGGTAGCTGATCTTCGCGCCGTAGTTCTTGACGGTGGCCGCCAGCGCTGAGATCGTGGCTCCCGAGGGGGCGGCGAGGAACGTGCTGGGGCTGATCGACAGCGTGCTGACGATCCCCGCGAGCGGCTTCGAGGAGGCGGGCGTGAGTACCACGGGCGTGATCGGCGGTGGGCTCGGGCAGGGCGCGGAGTGTCCCTGCAGCTCCAGCGCGCCCTTGTCCTGAACCGCGACGCAGTCGCCATTTCCGTCCACGATGCGTGGGTTGCCGGCCAGGTCGGTTTCCGAGGGCGTCAATCCGAACGGCAGCGAGATGGCACCAGCGGGCACGCTGTCGATCGCGCTCGAGGACGGGTTGAGCTCGTAGCTGAGACCCGGGGAGGCGAACAGCGAGGCGGGCGTCGAGTAGGTGTTGCCGTTGGTGGCGCTCGCGCATTCGATCGCCCCATGCAGGCTGGTTTCAGCCTGGACCTGGCTGGGCACGTCGCTGTATGCGCACGAGATCGTCAGCGGATCGCCGGTGCCCGAATGTTCGGCGGCCAGGTGATCGAGCAGGATCGAGCCGACGACGCGCACGCTCGCGGGAACGCCGGTCGGTCCTTCCGAGGCAGCGAAGATGTCGGCGACGGACGATGGGTCTTCGACGCCGAGTACGCCCGCGTCGATCGTCGAGGCGGACACCGTCAGCGCGGTTGCGAGCGCCGGGCTTTCGCCTTTGACCCACTCGACGCCGTAGGGGTTGCCACCGAGCAGCAGCGATGAGTCGATCGTCACATCGACATCGCTTGCGAGCACGTTGACGGCGCTCGCCGTCGAGCTCGCCTGCAAGGTGCTGTCGCGGATCAGGTCCACGTGGCCGTCACCCGGTGCGCCTGAGACGAGCAGCATGTCGGTGGCATGCGAGATGAGGCGACTGCTGGTGATGGTGGTGCTGCCCTCCGCGATCAGCGTCTCCCCTTCCCAGGCGCCGCTGACTTCGACACCGTGCATGCTGCCGGTAGTTGCTTCGGCGATGATCGCGGCGGCCGTGCTCGCGGCGTCTTCCATCGAGACCGTCACGTTGTCGAGGACATAAGGCGTCTTGGAGAAGACCAGCGCCGGCGAGGTATCCCCGCTTCCGCGATCGTCTTGCAGGCGCTCGTTGCGACGAGGCAGCTGTTGGTCGGGCTGCCGGTGCTCCCGTTGACGAAGAGCGTCGCCGCCGACGCCGCGCTGGCTCCCGCGGCGCTAGCCGCCACCGCGACCGCAGCCGCACAGACCTGACAGCGCAGCCTTCTCATCCTGGCCCCCCGTCATTGCGCTCGGTCACTTGATCTTGAAACCCTTCTGCACGGCTGCGCCGTTGGCGGCGGCGTCATGTGCCACCGCTTGCAGCTTGTAGCTGCCGGCTGCGAGCTTCTTGCCCTTGATCCGGCCGCTGAAGTGGAAGCTGTTGGCTCCTGCTTTGTCTGTGTGGGTGAAGCTGCCGAGCGCGCGGTAGTAGGTGCAGCGCTTGCCGTGGCGGTTTGAGTGGCTTGGCTTCTTGCAGCTGTGTCCCTGTGTGCGCCCGCTCAACCCCAGCAGCACCGTGAACGTCGTGACCGCCGCCTGGCTGTCACGGTATGCGACCGTCGCGCCGTACTTCTTGTGCTTGGACACGGTCGCCCCGGACGGGGCCGGGTAGAAGGACGACGGGCTCAGCGTCAACGCGGTGAGCACGCCCGCGATGGGTTTGACGAGCGGCGGGCCGGTCGAGATGGGTGCCGGGGTGCAGGCCGAGGCCTGGGCGGGGAGCTGCAGCGCGCCACGGTCCTGGTAGGCGGCGCACACGCCGTCCGTGCCAATCTGCACGCTGCGGGGGTTGCCGGCGAGGTCCGTGGCCGATGCGCTGATCCCGGCCGGCAGCGTGATCGCACTGGAGGGCACGCTGTCGATCGCCGCCGACGATGGGCTGAGCGCGTAGGTCGAGAACGGTTCGCTGAACAGTGAGGGCAGTTCGCTGCTGAGGTTGGTGTTGCCCGCCGAGCCGGCGGCGCAGCTGACGGGGCCTTCGACGCCTTTCGCCGCGACCGACTGGCTCGGCACGGCCGAGTAGGAGCAGGTGACGCTCGCGTGGCCGCCTTCTTCTGAGACCGCGACCGAGGGCTCCAGCACGATCGAGCCCTCGACGTTGACGCTGCTGGTGGTGCCCACCGCTTCGAGTGCGTAGGCCTTGATGGCCAGGTCGTTGGAGGCGTCGCTGGCGGTGCCCGGCGCTCCCGCGTCGATCGTGGATGCATCGACGGCCAGCGTGTCAGTGCGTCCTTCGCTGCTTAGGAACCTGATCGCTTCGGTCGCGCCGAGCACCTCGGAGGAGTCGAGCGTGACGTTCCCGTCGATCGCGACGAGCACGCCGTTGGTGGACCCTGGGTTGGACTTCAGGACGCTGCGCTGGACGAGCAGCGACCCGCCGGTAGCTTCGCTGGCGTATAGGAGCACCTCGGCCTGCCCCGCCGGGTTTGTCGTGAGACGGCTGTCGGCGATCGTCAGCGTCCCGTTGCGTCCCGCCACCGCGGGGCCGCCCCAGTCGCCGTCGACGGTGAGGTGCTCGACGCTGGAGCTGGAGGCGGCGTTGAAGTAGATGCCCGGGTCGGTGTTCGAGCTGCCGCCGTCCATTTCGATCGTGAGGCCGTCGACCGAGGCCGGGGAGGATTCCAGCAGCACACCGAAGGTTTTGCTCTCGCTCTGCTGGACGGTGTCGTTCTGCAGCGTCACGCTACCGTCCTCGATCGTGTGGATCCCCTCGCCGTTGGCGTTGATGCCCGAGCCTGTGGCGATCTTGGTGTTCTCGACGGTCAGCCCGGTTTTGGTGCTGTAGACGCCGCCCGCTTCACCGGGGCCCTCCTGGGCGTTCAGCAGCGCGGCGTTGTCGATCGTCACGGGCGTTTCTTTGGCGACGACGTCATAGCCGTTGTTGCCTTCCATTTCGACCCGGCCGCCTTCGATCGTCAGCGAGCCGCCTTTTTCGGCTTCGATGCCGTTGACGGCCGAGCCGAGCGAGGCTTCCACCAGGACGTTGTCGAGCTCGAGGTTGGCACCGTGGTCGGTGATCGTCGCAACCGGCCCCAACGCGCCTTCGAGCGTCAGGTTCGAGATCGTGACCGTTCCGGCCGCGGCACCGAGCGACAGCGTCGCTTTGTTCGCGGGCCCGATGACCTTGACGTGCGGTTCTTCACCGGTGATGGTGAGACCGTTGTCTTTGGAGCTGGCGAGTTCCAGCGGTTCGGTTTCGTGGAAGGTCGCGCCTTCGCCGGGACCTTCGCTCTGAACGATGATCGTGCTGGCGCCCGCCACCTGCTCGGCCTGTTCGACGGCTTCGGGGATCGAGCCGCAGCCATCGGTTCCCTGGTCTTCGCAGTGATGTTTGTCCTTATCTTCGCCGCGCGTGTTGACGTAGAAGGTGTTCGCCGAGGCCACGGCCGCAAACGCGGCGGTCGCGGTGACAGTCAGCACAGTCAGCAGAGTCAGCCGCCAGAACCGCCCCATCGCAAAGCCCCCTTGTGAGTGCGACACGCGCGCGCGGACGATCCGCGGCAAAGTATTGGTGAGCATACCTTTGCGTCAGGACCGAACGTGGAACCACGATGTGCCGCCTACCGCGGCGCCCGCCCCGGGCTTCCGCGCTCAGGCGGCGGCGTCGGCGTCGGCGGCTGCGATCATCCCGGCGCCGACGGTCGCATTGCTCGACTCGTCGATCAGGATGAAACTGCCGGTGCGGCGGTTGCTCGTGTACGGGTCGAACACAAGCGGCTGGCTCGTGCGCAGGTGCACCCGGCCGATGTCGTTCAGGCCAAGCTCCTGCGGTGCCGCGACGCGCTCCAGCGTGTGCACGTCAACGAGGTCGTCGATCGCGTCGATCACCGCCGTCGCGTTGCGTGAGGTCTGCTTGATCACGTAGCGCGCACCTGGCCGCAGCAGCTCATCGCTCATCCAGCATACGTCCGCCTCGAACTCCCTTGCCACCGTCGGCGCCTCATCCGGGTGGCAGATCAGCTCGCCGCGAGACACATCCAGCTCGTCCTCCAAGCGCAGCGTCAGCGACATCGGCGCCATCGCCTCCTCGAGCTGCCCGTCGAACGTGTCGATCGCCGCTATCCGCGTGCGGCCGCCTGCCGGCAGCACCGCCACCTCATCGCCGCGTCGCAACGCGCCGCTCGCCAGCTGCCCCGCATAGCCGCGGTAGTCGCGTGTGTCCGCATCGCCGCCCGCCGGACGGATCACCCATTGCACCGGAAAGCGCGCCGGGCGCTCATCCGGGTGGTCATACGCCACCTCGACCTGCTCCAGCAGGTCGAGCAGCACAGGACCCTCATACCAGTCCATGTGCTGGGATCGCTCGACCACGTTGTCGCCGTTCAACGCCGACATCGGGATGTACGAAGTCTCCGTACGCCGCGGGTTCTTGCCGCCGCGCAGCTTGCGCGCGAACTCCTCGAACTCCTCCGCAAGCTCCTCGTAGCGTGACTGGGAGTAATCCACCAGGTCCATCTTGTTGATCGCCACCACCATCTGCGGGATGCCCAACAGCGCGCTGATGAAAGCGTGGCGCTTGGACTGCTCCAGCACGCCTCTGCGCGCGTCGATCAGCACCACCGACACGTCCGCCGTCGAGGCCCCCGTGACCATGTTGCGCGTGTACTGGCGGTGGCCGGGACAGTCGGCGATGATGAAGCGCCGCTTGGCCGTCGCGAAGTAGCGGTAGGCCACATCGATCGTGATGCCCTGCTCGCGCTCCGCGCGCAGCCCGTCGGTCAGCAGCGCCAGATCCAGCGTGCCCTCACCGCCGCGACGCTCCGAGGCCTGCGCCACATGCTCCAGCTGGTCCTCGAACACCTGCTTCGAGTCATACAAAAGCCGCCCGATCAGCGTGCTCTTGCCGTCGTCGACCGAGCCGGCGGTCGTGAACCTCAGGAGATCGAGGGTCACCTAGAAGTACCCGGCCTTCTTGCGGTCCTCCATCGCCGCCTCCGACACACGATCGTCCGCGCGGGTCTCGCCACGCTCGGTGATGCGCGTCGCGGCGATCTCGAGCACAACCTCCTCGAGCGTCGCCGCCTGTGAGCGCACGCCGCCCGTGCAGCTCATGTCGCCCACGGTGCGGTAGCGCACGGTCTCCTTGAAGATCTGCTCGCCGTCGATCAGCTCGGTGCCGTCGCGCCATGCGTACAGCATGTCGTCGCGCTCGAACACCTCGCGCTCGTGCGCGAAGTAGATCGACGGCACCTCCAGCTGCTCCTGGTCGATGTACTCCCACACGTCGAGCTCGGTCCAGTTCGACAGCGGAAACACGCGTACCTGCTCGCCCTTCTTGATGCGCCCGTTGTATAGGTTCCACAGCTCCGGGCGCTGGTTCTTTGGGTCCCACTGGCCGAAGTCGTCGCGGAAGGAGAACACGCGCTCCTTGGCCCGCGCGCGCTCCTCGTCGCGGCGCGCGCCGCCGAAGGCCGCGTCGAAGCCGTGCTCGGCGATCGCGTCCAGCAGCGTCACCGTCTGCAGCTTGTTGCGCGAGGCGCGCGGCCCGGTCTCCTCGACCGCGCGGCCAGCGTCGATCGAGTCCTGGACGCTCGCCACGATCAGGCGCTCGCCGAGCTCCGCCACGCGACGGTCGCGGAACTCGATCACCTCGGGGAAGTTGTGCTCGGTGTCGACGTGCATCAGCGGAAACGGGAACGGCGCCGGGCGAAACGCCTTCTCTGCCAGGCGCAGCAGCACGATCGAGTCCTTGCCGCCGCTGAACAGCAGCACTGGGCGCTCGAATTCGGCGGCGACCTCACGCATCACGTGGATCGCCTCGGACTCGAGCGCGCGCAGGTGGCTCAGCTGGGGGCGGGCAGCGACGCTCACGGCTCGACGATCTCGACATGGAGTCCGCACTCCGTCTTGTCCGTTCCTGCCCAGCGGCCCTCGCGGCCGCTGCCTGGCTGGGTGCACGGAGCGCAGCCGATCGACTCGTAGCCCTGGTCGTGCAGCGGGTTGTAGGGAAGGTCGCGCTCGTGGATCCGCCGCCACAGGTCCTTGTCGGTCCAGTGCGCCAGCGGGTTGTACTTCCACAGCCCGCGCTTGTCGTCGCGTTCGATCAACTCGGTGCTCGCGCGGGTCGGGCCCTGCTCGCGGCGGATGCCGGTGATCCAGCCCTCGGCGCCAGCGAGCGAGCTCTCCAGCGCTGCGACCTTGGCTACCGAGCAGCAGTGCTCGGGCCCGCTCCACGGCGTGTCGCCGCTGCTCGCGTCCTGCACCTCGATCTTCACATCGAAGCGCTGCTCGAACGCGCGCCAGGTCTCGAGTGTCTCTCCGAAGAGGACGCCGGTGTCGATCGTGACGATCCGTACTGTCTTGCCGGTGCCCTGGTCGAGGCGCAGCAGCTCATCGATCAGCACCGACTCCTCCTTCTGGAAGGAGCACAGCAGCACCGCGCGCTCGCCGTGGCGGGCGGCCTCGCGCAGCGTGTGGGTGAGGCTGAAGGTGGGGTCGATTTTGGTGCTCACCGGCGCAATGTGGGTGTCTAGTGGGGGCATCTGATCTGGTCGTCTCGTTTCATGGTCTGCTTGAGGTCTGGTTCCAGCATCCTTGCCCCTATACCGCGCACTCGCCCTCGCCCCGCTGTACTTCGAACGGAACGCTTCTGTTCCAGTCGATGAACGTGTTCATCGTCTCCAGCCCGAAGTCCACGGGCAGCGACAGGTCCTTCACGAGCGCCTCGATCTCGGCGGTGCCGACACGCTGCGTGAACGCTCCCCAGGTCTCGCCGTCCTCGCGCGTGGACTCGTAGTGGTTGATCCAGCGTTCGATCGCCTCGGGTATGCGCTTGGCCGGCAGGCGCAGCTTCAGCCGCGTGCCGAAGGCCACGGGCGCGCCTTCGTAGACGCCGCCCACGTGCGGGATGTAGGCGGGGATCGTGTGCTCGCCGACTTTGATCGAGGCGCCATAGAAGCCGATGTCGGCGACGTGGTGCTGGGCGCAGCCGTTGGGGCAGCCGCTCATCTTGATGTGGATCTCGCGCGTCAGCGGGTCGCTGATGTCCATCTGCTGGACGCGCTCCTGCACCGCCTGGTTGAGGCCCATCGAGCTGGTGATGCCGAGCTTGCACGAGTCGGTGCCGGGGCACGAGACCACGTCGGTGATCTCACGCGTGCCGGCATCGGCGAGACCCAGCTCGCCAAGCGCGCGCCACACGTCGTAGACGCTCTCGTGGCGCACCCAGCGCAGCAGCAGGTTCTGCTGCACGGTCGTGCGCGCATAGCCGCCCGCGTAGTCGCGCACGATCTGCGCGAGGCCGCGGAGCTGCTCGGGGTTGAGGTCCCCGCGCGTGACCTTGACCTCGACGGTCACGAACCCGTCTTGCTTCTGCGCCTGCACGTTGGCACCGCGGAAGCGCTCGAACTCAGATAGATCGCCGTTGGGCGACCCGTAGCTCTCAGGCGGCGCGGGCGCCGACTCGCGCTCGTCGTCGATGAACAGCCGGTGCTCGACCGAGAAGTCGCGTTCCGCGACCCAGTCGCCTTCGAGCTCCTCCTCGACCTGGCGGCGCAGCTCGTCGATGCCGAACTTGTCCACGAACACCTTGATGCGCGCGCGGGCGCGGTTGACGCGCAGCCAGTCCTGGCGGTCGAAGATCCTGAACACGGCCTCGGCGATCTTCAGGTAGTCGCCGTTGTCGAGCTCGACGAACTCATACAGCGCGGGCGCGACGCGCGGCATGATCGACGTACCGCCGCCAACCAGCATCTGCGCGCCGCGTACCTGTCCGCGACCCTCGATCTCCCTCACACGAGCACGGTAGGCGATGTCGTGGATCTCCGAGATCGCGCGCCCCTGCTCCGAGCCGTCGAACGCGGTCTTGATCTTGCGCGGCATCGCCTGCGTGGTCGGATGGCGCACGAAGTAGCGCACATATGCGCCGACGTAGGGGGTCATGTCGAACAGCTCGTCGGCCGCGACGCCCGCCCACGGATCGCCGGTCACGTTTCTGACAGTGTTGCCACAGCCCTCGCGGCTCGACAGCCCGGTCTCCGCCAGCTCGCGGATCGCCTTCTCGACCTCCGGCAGCGGGATGTGGTGCATCTGGATGTTCTGGCGGGTCGTGATGTGGCCCTTGTTGAGGGGCACGTACTTCTCGACGACGTCAGCGAACGATTCGAGCTGCTCCGGCGTGATGCCGCCGAACGGCAGCTTCACGCGGATCATCTGCACGTCGGGCTGGCGCTGGCCGTAAACGCCCTGCTTTAGGCGGAACTTGATGAACTCGTCTTCGGGCATGTCGCCCGCAAGGAACTTGCCGGCCTCGGTCTTGAAGTCGTCGAACTCCTGCTGGAGGATCGGGATCAAGTGCCCGGGCACGTTCTGCAGGACCTCGGGGTCCTCTAGCGTGCCGCGCTGGGCGGAGATGGAACCTGGCTCCATGTTTGCGAGACCTCCTGACCCGGACGCGCGGCCCGGGCTACGTTCGACTACACCGGTCAGTGGACAGCTATTGCGCTAAAGCCTAGCGGCTTTTAGGTATTTATCCAGGGATCCGGGAGATCGCCGCCCGGCTCGCGCGCCACACCCTCCAGCACGGCCGCGCGCCGCCAGCCGTCCGGGCTGCTCGCGGGCGGGCTCGCCAGCGGTGCGGTGGCGCGGATGAAGCGCTCGAGCGCGGCGACGATGGCGGCGGCCTCCTCGGGCGAGGCGGAGCTCGCGGGACCCAGGATCAGGCGTTGGCCGTCGGTCATACGACGCTCTGCGACTGCCGTATGACGATGGCTATACAGGGCGTGCGTGGGTGGAGAGTAATCACGGTGGGATCTTGTCACGCTTGCGCTCGAGCCCGGTTCATGCGGCAGCCTCCAGCAGTGCCGAGAGTTTCGGCCCGCTCAAGACGATCGCATCTGAGCGCAGCTCGGTGAGGATCGGTCGTTCCTCTGCCTGCAGTTGCGCGAGCTCGATCTCGGACATCTGGTGCATCGCGGCACGGTTACCGGTCCAGCGTTGGATCTTGTCGCGTAGCTCGTCCAGCTGCTCCTGCCAGCTCGGATCCTCCGCCGGGATCCGCTCCGGTCGGACTATCAACAGGTCAATGTCGCTGTGTGTGCCTCCGTCGCCGCGTGCGGTCGAGCCGAATAGCGAGACGTGGACGGGCGGGATCTGCCATGTGCTGAGCCCGCGTTCTATGCGATCGAAGAGTGCCGCACTCAAGCCCGCGAGGGCGAGAACGGTACCTCGCCGTCGAGTTTTGGACAGACCGCTCTATACGGGCGCGCAACATCCATGTGGACATTATATCGGCGAGTTGGACGCTTTTCCGGCCAGTTGGATGATTTTCCGTCCGTGGCGACGGATGGTGCTGCACAGTGGCGCCGGCTGGTGCTGTGCTATGGCACCATTTGGTGCTATGGTATGGCACCAATGAGTAGTCCGTTCATCTACGAGGATCCGCTCGAGCCGCCCGAGGTGCTTGCTGGTCGGACCGCCGAGTTGACTTTGTTGCGCGACCGTATTGGCGAGACCCGCAACAGCCGGCTCGAGGGTCCGCGTCGCTACGGCAAGACATCGTTGCTCAGGGCTGCGCTGGCGACCGCCGACAGGGACGGCTTCGTGCCGATCTACGTGAACTTCCTCGGCGTGCTCACTGCGGCTGATGCCGCCGAGCGGATCGAGCGCGCCTACCGCGACCAGCTGGATGGGCCACTGAAGCGCTGGTTTGCCGGGGTAGTTTCGACACTCAGGCCGCGAGTAAAGGCCGCCCCAGGCGGAGTTGGCGTCGAACTCGCACCTGAGCAGCGAACGCCAGAATTGCTGGATCGGCTTGCGTTGCCACGTCGTTTGCAGGAACGCCACGGGCGCCAGTGCGCGATCGCATTCGACGAGTTTCAAGATGTTGTGCGGGCCGGCGACGCCCTCACCGGCACTATCCGCTCCGAGCTCGAGCAGCACGGCAACGTCGCCGCGTATGTCTTCTCCGGGTCTCACCCGGGTTTGATGCGCGAGCTGTTTTCAGACCGCCGTCATGCGTTCTTCGCGCAGGCCAAGCCGGTGGATCTCCCACGGCTTGCGGCCGAGGATCTGGCGGACTACATCGGCGCTCGATTTGAAAACGGTGGCCGTGACCCAGGCGAGGCGTTGGAGCTGCTGCTGGCAACAGCCGATGGGCACCCGCAGCGCGCGATGCTGCTCGCACACCATCTCTACGAGCACACGAAACCACGAGCGACCGCTACAAGCGAGGACTGGGTTGCGGCATTCACGAACGCTGCGCGTGACGCAAACCCCGAGGTCGAGGCTGCATGGGACGCATGGAACAACAGCGAGCGGCGACTGATGGCCGTGGTCTCCCAGCGCACGACAACACTGCAAGGCCGCGTAGCGCGGGAGCGTTACGGAGTCAGCAAGACCGGCAGCAACAACGGCACGCTCGAGCGTCTTCACCGAGACGGCCACATCGTCGCTGATCAGGCAACGACGACGGGCTGGCGCATCGTCGACCCGCTGCTAGAGCTATGGCTCGCAAACGGCCGCAGTTGGCCCTGAGCGGGATGCCACGCTACAGCGGGATGTTGCCGTGCTTGCGCTTGGGCCCGGGCTCGCGCTTGCCCTGCAGCGTGCGCAGCGCGACGATCAGCCGCGGGCGCGTCTCGTGCGGCACGATCACGTCGTCGATGTAGCCGCGTTCGGCTGCCGTGTAGGGGTTGGCGAAGCGCGCCTTGTAGTCCTCCATCAGCTTCCTGCGCCGCTCCTCGGGGGTGGGGCTGGCGGCGATGTCGCGGCGGTAGATGATGTTGACGGCGCCCTCGGGCCCCATCACGGCGACCTCGGAGGTCGGCCAGGCGAAGTTGAAGTCAGCGCCCAGGTGCTTTGAGGACATCACGTCGTAGGCGCCGCCGTAGGCCTTGCGGGTGATGATCGTGACCTTCGGCACGGTCGCCTCGGCGAACGCGTACAGCAGCTTGGCGCCATGGCGGATGATCCCGCCCCACTCCTGCGCGGTGCCGGGCAGGAAGCCGGGCACGTCGCAGAAGGTCAAGAGCGGAATGTTGAAGGCATCGCAGGTGCGCACGAAGCGCGCGGCCTTCTCGGAGGCGGCGATGTCGAGCACGCCGGCGAGCTGCGCGGGCTGGTTGCCGACGATCCCGACCGTGTAGCCGTCCAGGCGCGAGAAGCCGCAGATGATGTTCTTGGCGTAGTGCTCGTGGACCTCGAAGAACTCCTCGTCATCGACGATCCGCTTGACCACCTCGCGCATGTCATACGGCTTGTTGGGGTTGTCGGGGACGACGTGGTCCAGCTCGGGGTCCATGCGCTCGGGGTCATCTGTGGGCTCCACGCGCGGGGTGCTCTGCAGGTTGTTCTGCGGCAGGAAGCTCAGCAGGTAGCGGCAGTCCTCCAGGCACGCGTCCTCGTCCTCGGAGGCGAACTGCGCGACGCCCGACTTGCTGTTGTGCGTCATCGCGCCGCCGAGCTCCTCGAAGCCGACCTCCTCGCCGGTGACCGTCTTGATCACGTCGGGGCCGGTGATGAACATGTGCGAGGTCTCCTTGACCATGAAGATGAAATCGGTGATCGCCGGCGAGTACACCGCGCCGCCGGCGCACGGCCCCATCACGAGGCTGATCTGCGGGATCACACCGGAGCAGCGCACGTTGCGCAGGAACACGTCGCCGTAGGAGCCGAGCGAGACGACGCCCTCCTGGATGCGCGCGCCGCCGGAGTCGTTGATGCCGATCACGGGGCAGCCGATCTTGGCGGCCAAGTCCATGATCTTGCACATCTTCTCGCCCATCACCTCGCCGAGCGAGCCGCCGAACACGGTGAAGTCCTGGCTGAAGACGCACACGGTGCGACCGTCGATGGTGCCGTGGCCGGTGACCACGGCGTCGCCCCAGGGGCGGTTCTTCTGCATGTCGAAGTCGTAGGTGCGGTGGCGCACGAACGTGTCGAGCTCCTGGAAGGAGCCGGGGTCGAGCAGCTTCTCGACGCGCTCGCGCGCCGTGTACTTGCCCCGCGCGTGCTGCTTCTCCTCGGCCTCGGGCGCGGAGTGAAGCGCCGCCAGGCGCAGCTCCTGCAGCTGCGCGAGCTTCTCCTCGTAGGTTTCCGGCGCCTTCTGGCGGGGCGGCTTGCGGTGCCCGCTCGAGGCTGCGAGCAGCGCGGCGTCGGCCTGTCGGTCGTGGGAGCTGGTGGACATCAGGCGCGAGATCCTATCCGCCCGGCGATTTGCTCTACGGGCCCGCCCTCGCGCCACGCCCACACGACACCGGTGTGGCTGAGGCACTGGGTCTCCTGCTGCTGGGTGTAGCCGGCGGCGCGCAGCAGCGCGATCGCACCGGCGCGCGGATCGGGCTCGGGGCAGCCGCTCTTGTGCCACTCGAGCACGATCGCATCGGCCTGCAGCTCGCGCAGGCGCGGGTCGGCAAGGATCGACCACTCGGCTCCCTCGATGTCCATCTTCAGCAGCGTGACGTCGTGATCGAGCTCGAACAGGTCGACGGTGGGCACCATGATCGTGTGGCCGTCGTCCAGCGACGCCGAGAACGGCGGCTGCGTGGCGGGGTCCGCGACGGCGGCCAGTTGCGACTCGGCGAACAGGCCGGAGACGAACGGCAGCGCGCCCGCCTGGTTGGAGATCGCCGCGCCGGTCACCGTCCAGCGGTGCTCGAGCTCGTTGCCGGCGATCGCGCGCCTGATCACGGGCAGGTTGTTGGGGTCGGGCTCGAAGCTCGCGACCGTCAAGCTCGGCCAGCGGCCAAGCGCATAGAGGGCGAACAGCCCGATGTTGCCGCCGAGGTCGAGCGCGGTGGGGGCGGCGCCGGCGTCGATCAGGGCGCCGACGGGCGCGGGCGGCTCGTAGCCGTTGGGGCCGAATTCGCTGCCAAAGACCTCTTTGAAGATGTCGATGTCGCGCGTGCGGTGGCGCAGGTAGACGGTCAGGCCCGAGCTCCTCAGCCGATGGCTCGCGCCGCGCGCGGGGGCGAGCTGCAGCGCGATGAAGCGCAGCGGCGCACGCACCTCCCGCGAGGCCCGCGCCATCCGGCGCACGTAGCGGACGTGGGCTCTCGCGCCCGTCAGGCTGCTCACGCGGCCGAGGGCGCGGCGCCGCGTGTTCTCACCAGCCCGCGCTCGAGCACCAGCTCGGCGAGCTGCACGGCGTTGGTGGCGGCGCCCTTGCGCAGGTTGTCGGCGACGATCCACATGTCCAGCGCGCGCTCGTGTCCGGGGTCGCGGCGGATACGCCCGACGAACACCTCGTCGTGGCCGCTGGCGTCGATCGCGAGCGGGTAGACGCCCTCGCCGGGGTCGTCGAGCACGATCACGCCCGGCGCGGCGGCGAGCAGCTCGCGGGCGCGCTCGGGTGAGAGCTCGCGGCGGGTCTGCACGTTGACTGCCTCGGAGTGGCTGTTGACGACGGGCACGCGCACGCAGGTGGCGCTGATGCGGATCTCGGGGTCGGCGAGGATCTTGCGCGTCTCGTTGATCAGCTTGCGCTCCTCGTCGGTGTGATCCTCGCCGGCGGCGAACGAGCCGGCGTGGGGCAGCGCGTTGA